>JAEEGG010003238.1_pt1 | contig 40723 bp, 36 predicted proteins | sample 9134161 | NCBI WGS metagenome assembly JAEEGG01 (sample SAMN16246543, study PRJNA631951) | gut metagenome | biome: gut microbiome; feature: rumen; material: CR-attached | host: Bos | place: Iran: Karaj | collected 2018-10 | reverse complement strand
CCCGAATTAAGGGAAATTTGCTTCAAAAATCACGAAGGAGGACCTTTAGCCGCGAAAAGGTCATCTTTAGAAACGATAAGGTGGTCTTTAGCGCGCTAAAGACCACCTTATAAAGCATAAATATGCGAATAAATATACGGTTTCGGGGGGGCGGATTCGAATCCGCCCCTTGTGTCGTGCCGCTCAGAGCTTCGCAATCTCATCAGGCAGCAGGTCAGTCATCTATGCTATTTCACTAACAGTCTTTCCTTTCTGCTTCATCTTGCGGGCTATACTATTCCACAGCAATGAGCTCTCGGCCTATTTTGTGGAGACCTTCGACGATGCGACGACGCTGTTCCGGCCGAGGTCTCTTGATGCCGTTAGCATAATGGCTGAGCTGGTGCTGATTGATGCCAGAAACGCGGCTGATTGCAGCAATAGAGGCATAAGGGGCGCACATCTGCAACAAGGCTGCAGCATCCAGATGGTACTCGAATTCGTAGTCGCCATCGCGAAGCCACTGAGGCACCTCATCACCATCAGCAACCATCCCTTCAACATGGAAGTTAAGGGTGTTGCGTACCTCGTCAACCAGTTCGTCGTACGATTTGGCAGTAACAACTACTGCACCAGGTACATTCTCGCTCAGAGCTGCACCATAATTCTTGTCGCACCAAGAGACATTTACAATTATTTTTTCCATATCCGTTCTTTTTTTATTTCCAACCTGCCTGTTTCCATATACTGTTCAAGAGGAATTGGCTCAACACCTCATTCTTATGTCCTCTGATAGTCACCTTACCTTTCTTCTGAGGATGTTTGTATTGTCGATGATCGCCTTTAATGGCTACGAGTACCCATCCGTCAGCTTCAAGCATTTTGATGACTTCAATAACCTTATACGCTTTCATGTTTGTACTGTATGTTGGTGCAAAGGTAATAAAAAGAATACCTTTCCACAAATAAAAGATGCGAAAAGGTATTCTTTTTAATACTCTTTAACGTGATGACTTTTGGGGTGCACTTCAATTATGCTTGATCAATGAATGACTATTTGAAGATGAGCTGGGCGAAGCTGTAGAGGCCGTACTTCCAGACGACGAAGTTGTGCTGGCCCTCAGGGTAGTTGATGAGGGTGCAGGGGATGCCGTTCTCGTCGCAGAAGGCCTTGAGCTGGGCGCTGTTGTTCATCAGGCCGTCGGCACCGCCGCAGACCATCCACAGGAGCTTGTTCTCCTTCTTCACCTTGTCGACATCGGGGATGAGCTGTGCGGCACGCTGCGTGTTGGGCGCAGACGAGAAGCCGCCGACGTAGGCGAAGACGTCCATGTGGCCGAGGCCGAAGTTGAGCGACTGGCCGCCACCCATGGACAGTCCGGCGATGGCGCGGTGGTCCTTGTCGGCATAGACGCTGAAGGTCTTCTCAATGTAGGGGGATGAGGCTGCCGATGAGGTCCTTGTCGAAGTCGCCGAAGGCGCGGAACGACCCCATGCCTCCTGCCCGCGAGTCGTCCTTCTGGGCACGGCCGTTGGGCATGACGACAATCATGTCGGCCACCTTACCGTCGGCATAGAGGTTGTCCATGATGATGTTGGGCACACCGCCGTCGCGCACCCATTCCCACTCGTCGCCGCCGATGCCGTGGAGCAGGTAGAGCACGCTGTACTTCTTGCTGGCATCGTACTTCGGGGGGAGGTAGACGTTGGCCTTGCGGATGGTGCCTACCGATTCCGACTGGTACTCAATGAGCTTGACGGTGCCCTTGGCGATGCCTTCGCGCTCCTGGTCGAAACCCTGGGGGGCTGCCTTGTACTCATTGAACTTAACGTCAATCTGTGGGGCGCCGAACATTCCCCTCGGAATAGTCGGCTCCTGGGCATGGACGGCCATCGCGGAGATGGACAGCCATGCTGCGAATAGATACTTCTTCATGTCTACAAGGTTTTTACAGTCCGAGAGCCTTCTTGGCATCGGAGGCGGCAGCGTCGATGGCCTCGTTGGCCTTCTGCTTGGCTTCCTCCTTGGCGGCGTTGGCCTTCTCCTCGGCAGCCTTCTGGGCGGCAGCGGCAGCATCCTCGGCAGCACCCTTCACACCCTCGGCGGCCTGCTCGGCAGCCTCCTGGACACCGCCGACGGCGCTGCTGAGCGTGTTGACGATGGTCTCGGCGGGAGCCTCGGTCAGTGCGCTGACGGCAGCGGCGATGGCGCCGTTATCACCGGCCACGGCCTTGATCTGCTCGGCGTTCTCCTTGAGGAATGCCTGTACCTTGGCGACATACTCCTTGGCGGCCTCGGGATTCTGCTGGAGGATCTCGGCGACCTTGGCCTTGACGGCCTCGATGGCGGCCTGGAGCTTGCCGGCATCCTTGGCCTCTATCTGCTCGGCAATCTGTGACTTGGCAGCCTCGAAGGCAGCCTGAATGTCGACGACGGCGCTGTCGGCCTCGATCTGGTCGGCCGGGGCCTGCTGCTGCTTGTTACCACACGATGTGAACCCGATGGCACAGGCGGCCATCACGATAAACATGATTTTTTTCATAACGTAAAGGTTTTTAAGTTAATATTGGGGTTAGTATGTTCTGTCACTCTGACTTCCTCTACATGGTGGCGGTGAGGAAGGTGGCGTTGCCGAAGATGTAGAGGATGTTCTCGCAGGCGGGGACGAGGATGGTCTCGCCCTGGCGTATCTCGATGCCGTTGATGTTGGCCTTGCCCCAGAGACAGACGACGATGACGAACGAGTCGCAGTGGAAGTCGATCTGCTGGGCCACCTGGACGACGACGCGGTGGACGACGAAGTAGGGGCAGTTGATGAGCTGCGACGTGGGCTTCGTGCTGTCGTAGGAGGTGCGGTAGGCGGGCCACACCTGGTAGTCGATGGCGGCCTTCGCCTCCTCGATGTGCAGCTCGCGGGGATTGCCGTGGACGTCCTTGCGGCCGAAGTCGTAGACACGGTAGGTGATGTCGCTGGTCTGCTGGATCTCGGCCAGGAAGTTGCCGGCGCCGATGGCGTGCAGACGGCCCGCGGGGAGGAAGTAGAGGTCGCCCTCGTGGGCCTCGTGGGTGGCGATGACGTCCTGCATGGGCGAGCGTCCGTTCTGTGGCTCGGCCGTGGCGAGCTGCTCGTACTCCTCGGGGGTGATGCTCTTCTTGAGTCCGGCATAGATCTTGGCACCGACGTCGCTCTTGATGATGTACCACATCTCGGTCTTGCCGGGACAGCCGTGGCGCTCCATGGCCAGCTTGTCGTCGGGATGCACCTGTACGGAGAGGTCCTGGCGCGAGTCGATGAGCTTGACAAGCAGGGGGAACCGGTTGCCGAACTTCTTGTAGATCTTCTTGCCGACGAGCAGCTCCTTGTACTTGTCGATGAGCTGGACGAGCGTCAGGCCCTCGTCGACGTCGTTCACCAGTCCGCGGTTGATGGCGACGCTCTCGTGGCCGGGGACACCGCTGATCTCCCAGCTCTCGCCGACATTGGGCTGGGCGTTGAAGATGCCCTTGAAGGGTGCAATCTGGTAGCCACCCCAGATGGTGGTCTTCAGGTAGGGTTGGAATTTGTAGGGCTTCATCTATTATTTCTTCTTGTTCTTGGCAATGAGCTGCTTGATGGTGGCGACGCTGGCGCTGGTGGTGAGGCCGTCCTCGGGGGTGTGCATGCAGTAGTCCACGAGGCGGTCGACGCTGGAGACGGCGACGTGCATACGGGTGTCGGCCGAGGCGTAGTAGATGAGCACACGGCCGTCGTCGTCCATGATCCAGCCGTTGGCGAAGGCGACGTTCATGACGTCGCCGACGTACTCGCTGCCCTCGGGCACCAGGAAGTAGCCGCCGGGACGGGCGATGACCTTCGTGGGGTCGTCGAGGGCGGTCATATACATATATAATACGTAGCGCAGGCCGTCGGCGGTGCCACGGACGCCATGGGCGAGGTGGAGCCAGCCGCTGGCGGTCTTCAGGGGGTGGGGACCCTCGCCGTTCTTCACCTCGGTGATGGTGTGGTAGCGGCGCTCGTAGATGATGGTTTCGTCCACGACCTCGGCATGGGTGATGTCGTCGATGAGTGCCCAGCCGATGCCGCCTCCGCTGCCGGTGTCGATGAAGCCGTCCTGCGGACGGGTGTAGAAGGCGTAGCGGCCATCCACGAACTCGGGGTGGAGGACGACGTTGCGCTGCTGACTCTTGGTCTTCAGGTCGGGCAGCCGCTCCCACGTCTTCAGGTCCTTGGTGCGGGCGATGCCTGCCGTGGCGGTGGCGGCGCTGAGGTCGCCGGGCTGCGAGGGGTCGTGACGCTCGGCACAGAAGACGCCGTAGATCCAGCCGTCCTCGTGCTGCGTGAGGCGCATATCGTAGACGTTGGTGGCGGGGTCGTCGGTGTCGGGCATGGTGATGGGCTCGTCCCAGAAGCGCCAGCCGTCGATGCCGTCGGGCGACTCTGCCACGGCGAAGAACGACTTGCGGTCGGCACCCTCGACGCGGCACACCAGCAGGTAGCGGCCGTCGAGCTTGATGGCGCCGGCGTTGAGCACGGCGTTCATCATGATGCGCTGCATGAGGTAGGGGTTGTCGTGCTCGTTGAAGTCGTAGCGCCACTCCAGCGGCGTGTGCTCGGCCGTGAGTATGGGGTATAGGTACTTCTCGTAGATACCGTTACCACCCTCGATCACTTGGTTCTTGCGCTGAAGCAGTGCCTCGTGGCGCTGGCGTAGTGCCTGTACTTTCTCTTGATAGTTCATGTTGTTTTTGAGGATGTTGAAATTGTCGGCACAAATGTAGCGAAAATCCGCTACATACGCGTACATTTAAGATAAATTTTAATAAGTTTTAATGATAGGTTTTTTTTTCTGACGTTTTCCTTTGCTGTTTCAAGAAATAATCCTTATATTTGCACCATGAAAATTTTACTAACCCATTAAAACTATACGACGATGAAGAGATTTCTACTTATGATGGCCATCGCCAGCATCGCTGGCAGCCAGTGGGGCTTTGCCCAGAACCGCGTGAAGAGCCTCTCGGCAGAGAGGGAGACGATGGACGTGCAGGCAATCAGCCAGGAGGGTCAGACGGTGCGGCTGAGCCGTTACCTCTATGCAGGCTACAACACGCTGTGCCTGCCGATGTCGCTGACTGCCGAGGGTCTGCAGCAGGCCGTCCCCGGTGCCAAGCTGGAGCGTCTGGCCGCCGTCCGCCAGGAGGGCAGCAAGCTCTGTCTCTACTTCGTCGACTGCACACGGGAGGGCATCGAGGCCGGTATGCCTTACCTGATTTTTACGCCGGCAGCCAAGTATATGCAGGTGAAGAATGTTGAGACCACCCGCTACAGCACCGACGCCGTCGCCGTGCGCATGGCCGACAGCCAGGGCAACCGCGTGAGCTTCGGCAGCAGCTGGAACGCCCGTCAGAGCGCCGGTCTCTATGGCATCCCCGCCAAGCAAAACGTGAAGGTGCTGGAGAGCGTGCTGGTGCGCACCACCGGCGAGCAGACCTTCCTGCCCACCCGTTGCGGCGTCAGCTGGGAGAGCCAGTCGGCCACAGCTACGGAGCTGGAGATCAAGCACATCGACAGCACGATGGAGCTGAGTGCCGTGAAGGCAGTAGCCACGGAGGGTGCCCTTGTCGACGTCTACGACCTGAAGGGTAACGCCCTGCTGAAGCAGGTGAAGCCCGCCGACGCAAAGGCTCAGCTGCCTGCCGGTGTCTACATCATCGGTGGCGAGAAGGTGACAATCAAGTAACACACGGTCGCCATGGCATTTGGAAAATGGATTGGCGGCATTATAGGATGGATGGCCGGCGGACCCTTGGGTGCGCTGGCCGGCTATCTTATAGGCTCCCTCTTTGAGTCGGGACTCGACGGTGTGAACACCTTCGAGAACGCCGGCACCTTCGGCCAGGGTACGGGCCGCAGCAGCGGCTTCGGCAGCAGCAGTCAGGCCCGTCAGCAGCAGGGCGACCGCAACAGCTTCCTCTTTGCGCTGCTGGTGCTGTCGTCGTACATCATCAAGGCCGACGGCCGCGCCATGCACTCGGAGATGGAGACGGTGCGCGGTATGCTGCGCCAGAACTTCGGCGAGGGTGCCGTCAGCCAGGGCAACGACATCCTGGCACGGCTCTTCGACGAGCAGAAGCGGGTAGGGTGGACGCAGTTCCAGGGCATCGTCCGGGAGTGCTGTCAGCAGATTAGCCGTAACACCACCTATGCCCAGCGTCTGCAGCTGCTGAACTTCCTCGTGATGGTGGCGCAAGCCGACGGCAGCGTGCCCCAGAGCGAGGTGACCGCCCTACAGGACGTGGCACAGTGGCTCGGCATGTCGGCACAGGAAGTCGACTCCATGCTCCACCTGCAGGGCGACACCTTGGAGGACGCCTACCAGGTGCTCGGCGTCAGTCCCACGGCCAGCGACGACGAGGTGAAGCGTGCCTACCGCAAGCTGGCCCTTGAGCACCATCCCGACAAGGTGGCCGCCCTCGGCGAGGACGTCCGCCGTGCCGCCGAAAAGAAGTTCCAGGAAATCAACGCCGCGAAGGACCGCATCTGGAAAGCCCGCGGATTGTAAAAACTACAAAAAAGTATAGCTCGACGGCTCATAAGCACGACGTGTCAAGAAACAAAAATCTTCAAAAATCTGACAAAATAAGCCTGTCAAAAGCCATTTGTGTTAGATTTTTGAAGATTTTTGTTTAATTCTATGTGTTAGACGTAGCCTCTTATTGTTCGTTAATAAGTCCGCCGGCCGGTGAGGATGAGGTAGCGGGTTTTGGCCTGCAGGTACTCGCTGACGGCGGCATTGTATTGTGTGAGGGCCTGCTGCTGCTGGCGCTGGGCGTCGAGGAGGATCGACATGTTGGTGAGGCCGGCACGGTAGTGCTCGCGGTTGATGCGGAGGTTCTCCTCGGCCCTGACGATGCTCTTCGAGGCTATCTGCGTCTGCTTGTAGGTGCTCTCCAGATTGTCGTAGGCATCCTGTATCTGCAGTGATATCAGCTCGCGCTTGTCCTGTCGGAAGTCAAGCGCTTTCTGTTCCTCAATCTTTGCGCGCTTGTATTCGTGCTTCTCGCTCCAGAAGGCGCTGATGGGAATCTGGACGCCGACGAAGCCCATGGCCCGCGACTGCCAGTCGCCGAAGAACTTGCTGTAGTTGGCCGTACCGCCCACCCCCAGGATGGGCAGGAGGTTGGCCTTGGCAATCTTGCGTTCGAGCACCGACTTCTCTACCCACATGTCGAGCAGCCGCGTCTCGGAGCGGTTCTCCAGGGCCGTCTGCGTGTTCATGGCCAGCTGGTCGGGGGCAATGATCTCCGTGTCGAGCGTGGTGTCGACGTCAATGTCCTCGTCGGCCATACCGATGAACTTTGCCAGGGCACGGCGTAGCAGCCTGCAGCCGTTGCTGGTCTTGATTCGGAGTGCCGACAGCTGGTCGAGGATGAGCTCCACGCTCAGCACGTCGTTCTTGTTGACGATGCCGTTCTCGTAGATGTTGGTGGCATCCTGGAGGATGGACTTCAGCTCTACCTCCATGGCATCGAGGATCTTGTCGGTCTCGTGGAGCTCCAGAATCTTGTAGTAGAGGAACTCCGTACTCATCACAATCTGGTCGTCGGTCACATCCTTCTGCAGGTTGCGGGCATCCACCTGGAGATCGGCGAGCTTGTTGTAGTTGGTGAGTCTGCCGCCGGTATACACCGGCTCTATGAGCGTCAGTCCGGCACTGGTGCCTTTCTTGATGAACTTCAGGGTGAAGTCGTCGACGGTGAGAGCGCCGTCAGTCTCCAGGATATCATTCATTTCGGCCACATCCTCCTTGTCGAAGATAGGGTACTTGATGAGGTGGGTGGTAGCCTCGAAGTGAAAGGCCGACGCGCCGAGCGTGGGGAAGTATTTCGAGCGGGCATACTTCTGCTGCTCCTTGGCCGCGAGGATGTCGTTCTCGGCGTTCTTCGCCATCGTGTTGCCAGCACGGGCCGCCGCCACGCACTCTTTCAGCGTCATCACCTTCTGGGCTGTGGCGGGCATTGCCAGCGTGCAGAGCCCCAGGAGTGTCGTTATGATCAAAGGACGGTTATTCTTCATATTCTTCTTCATCTTCAACGTTTACAGAGTTATACTTTTGTCTGACCAGGCAGTAGCCCACGGGGATCATGGTGACGATGAACAGCATCGACACCAGGGCGCCAAGGCTGATGACCACACCCATCGGGCCCCACAGCGGCGTGTTCTTGATGACCATCGGGATGACACCCATCGAGGCGGCCATCGAGGTGAGGAACACGGGACGGAAGCGGCGCTTGGCCGACTCCAGGGCGGCGGCAGCGATGTCGAGCCCCTCCTTCTGGCGCAGTTCCTCGGCATAGTCGATCATGATGATGCCGCAACGGGTGATGAGGCCCATCAGGGCGATGAATCCCAGCACGCCGGTGGCTCCGAACTCCTGTCGGAAGATGAACAGTCCGAGGGCGCCGCCCAGCAGCGAGAATCCCAGTGAGTACATGATCAGCAGCGTCAGGGGTATGCTCTTCAGGTGGAAGACGATGATGAAGAAGATGAGGATGACGGCAATCTCCATACCGAGGTACAGCTGCGGACGGTAGGTGGCCTCCATGTCGGCCTGTCCACCCTTCTTCAGCGTGGTGCCTTCGGGGAGTCGCAGCGTCTTCAGGTCGTCATACACCTCGCGTGTCACCTGTCCCACCTTGGCATGGCGTGCCAGCATACCGAAGACGGCCGCCGTACGCTGACCGTTGGTGCGGGTGACGGTGCCGTCGGTCCATTCGGGCTTGACGGTGGCCACCTGCGACAGCGGTGTCGACGTCACCGTGGGCAGCAGTCCCGTGACGCGGATATTCTTGAAGTCGTCGATGTTCTGGCTGTTGTGGTGGGCGTCCTTGATGACGACGCTCACCTCGTGGTCGCCCTCCCAGACGGAGGTGACGGGGATGCCGCCGCCGTAGCGCATGGCGAAGTTCAGCGACAGCAGCGACTTGCTCAGTCCGAAGCGGTTGGCCTCCTCGGGGTTCATGATGACCTCCAGGCTGTTGTTCGTCGAGCCGAAGCTGGTGTTCAGCACGGCGATGTCGGCATTGTGCGACAGGCGGTTCCTGATGCTGTCGATGGCCACGTGGAGGCTGTCGAGATTGTCGCCGGCCACCTGTACCTCGATGGGGTAGGCACGGTCGGAGTATTCTATCTGTCGGAAGAGCACCTGTGCGTCGGCGAAGTGGTAGGCGTACTGCTCCGCGTAGTCGTCGAGCATTCCCTGCGTCTCGGCATCGTTGTGGGTGTTCACGATGAACTGTGCGAAGTGCGTACCGCCGAAGTTGGGGATGAACGTTGCGTGGAAACGTGGGGAGCCGCTGCCGTAGAACGTCGTCAGGTTCTCCACTCGCGGGTCTTTCCTAAGGATCGTCGCCAGACTGTCGGCCACCTTCGCCGTATAGTGAAGGTCGGTGCCTGTAGGCAGGAAGATGTCCACGGCAAACTGGTTGCGCTCGGCACGTGGCATCAGACGCTGCGGGATGACGGTCATGAGCAGGCCGCCCACCACGATGGAGACCAGTCCGACGGCCATGGTCAGCTTCCTGTTGCGGAAGCAGACGTCAATGAGGCGGTCATAGCCCTTCTGCATGACGTCGAGCATCGAGGCCCTGCCGCCTTGGCGGCCGCTGCTGGCCTGCTGCTGGCGCAGTCCCTGGCGTATGAAGTGGTGCTGCAGGATGGGTACCACGAAGATGGCGACGACCAGCGACACCACGAGCACAATGCTGATGGAGTAGGGGAACCACTGCAGGAAGTCGTGGATCACCTGGTCGGTGGTGAAGATCAGCGGGAAGAACGTGATGCTGATGACCAGCGTGGCGGTGATGATGCTCTTCACGAACTCGCGCGACGACTCGATGGCCGCCTTCCAGCGGCTGATGCCACTGTCGAGCTTGTCCAGGTAGCAGTCTACCACCACCACGGCATCGTCGACAATCATTCCCAGCGACACGATGAGTGCCGCCAGCGTCACGCTGTTGATCTCGACGCCGAAGACCAAGAACAGTGCCAGCGACGAGAAGATGGTGATGGGGATGGTGGTCACGGCGACGCCTGCCACTCTCAGAGGCAGCATCAGCATGACGACGATGATGACCGAGACGATGGCAATGAGCATCTCCCACATGAAGTCGCGGATGGAGTGGTCCACCACATGAGACTGGTCGCTGATGATGTTGATATGTACGTCGTCGGGGAGTGTCGCCTTGTACTCACGGATGGTCTCCTTCACCATCGTGCCGAACTCGATGATGTTCTTGCCCTTCGTCATCTGCAGCGACATCAGCACACACTTCTTGCCGTTATTCGTGATGTACTGCCGGGGATCGGGATATTCGCGCTCAATGGTGGCGATGTCGCCCAGTCGCACGACACCTCCCGTGGGGTCGCTGCTGATGATGGTCTGTGCCAGGTCGTTCTCCGTGTTCAGCGACGAGCGAATGTGGATGGAGCGGCTCAGCTTACCGTCGGCCAGACTGCCGGTATAGATGGTACCCGTCAGCCCCGAGATCTTGCTCATCAGCATGGCGGTGTTGATGCCGTAAAGCGACAGACGGTCGCGGTCAAGGTAGATGGACAGCTGCTCCTTCTGGCCACCCATGCGGATGATGTTCGCCAGGCTGGGCACGCTGCGGAGCTTGTCGCTCAAGCCGTCGGCATAGTCGCCCATCTCGCGGTAGCTCTTCTCGTCGCTCTCCAGCGTCAGCAGCATCGTCGACGACTCGCCGAAGTCATCGTTGGCAATTACCCCCAGCACACCGGGCGGCAGCGTCAGCTTGAACAGCGTCAGACGCTCCTTCAGCTTGTTCCAGAACTCGGTCTTTGCCTTCACCGAGGGGTCCAGGTAGACAACGGCGGCGCAACCGTCGTTGAAACTCAGCGTCATCGTCCTCTTCTTGTTGATCTCCTTGAACGTCCACAGGAATTCCTCCAGCGGCTTGGCCAGCTGCTTCTCAACCTCGGCAACGGAGGCACCGGGGTAGACGCCGACCACCAGTCCTACGGGCAGTTCGAACTGCGGGAACTCGTCCTTCGGTATCTTGATGAGCGAGAAGACGCCGGCCAACATCATAATGGCAACCAGCAGCAGCGTGATGTTTTTGTGACGTATGGCTGACGTCACCAAGTCGGTCTTATTCTTCATCGCTTGTTACTTTTGCTGTTCACTCTTTACCGACATCCCCTCGCAGACCTTGTTCTGTCCTTCGACAATGACAAGGTCGCCAGGCGTCAGACCCGACTCAATCACTACACCCTCGCTGATAATGTCGCCCGTCAGCACGTTCTGGCGGTGTGCCTTGCCCTCGCTGACAGTCCATACGAACTTGTCCTGACCACTGATGCTGATGGCCTGCTGGGGGACAACGATGGCGTAGTCGCCACTGGCGCTCTCCATGCGTACCTTACATACCATGCCGGGGAGCAGCGTGTGACGGCGGTTGTCGACAATGGCCTTCACGCCGTAGCTGTGGCTCACCGCCGTGGCTGCCACACTACGACTGGCAATCCTGCCCGTGAAGATGCTGTCGCCAAGGGCGTCGACGACAAAGGTGACAGGGTCGCCGACATTCACCTTGCCAATCTCCTTCTCGGGTACCGACAGCTTCACCTTCACACGGTCAATCTTCACCAGGCGGAAACCCGTCACGCCGATGACAGCGTTGGCACCCTCGTGGACATTGCTCGAGGCAACAAAGCCGTCGAAAGGAGCGTGAAGCACAATCTCACTGACACTCTTGCGCGAGATGGCCTCGGCGGCACGGGCCTTGGCCAGCGCCGTCTCCATCTCGACCATCTTGATCTCGGGAAGCGTTCCCTTCTCGTAGAGGTCCTTCAGACGACGATAAGCGTCCTCGGCCTGGTTCAGCGTGGCGGCGCTGATCTCGTGGGCATTACGAACGTTCTGACCGTCGACCTCTGCCAATGCCTGTCCTTTCCTGACAAACTGGCCCTCTTCGGCCATCACTCTCACCACCGTGCCGATGACGCCAAACGTGACGTTCGCACCATCCTCCTCCTCGATGGTCCCCATATAGCTCTTGCCAACAGTATGGGTGCTCACAGCCACCTTCATGGTCTTCACGCTGACACCACGGTCTCCTGTCCCTTCTCCTTTCTCTCCTTTCTCTCCTTTCTGGGAACACGATGTGCAGCCCATGGCTACGATGAGGCTCCAGACTAGTAAGGTATAAAAACGCATCATAGTTTTTCTCTTAATTATTTGTAATTTCGTTCGCAAAGGTACGAAAAAATGTGAGAAAAACAAGCATTCCTCCTTTTCTTTTCGAAGAAATTTGGTCGTTTCCTCCTTTTTTTGTATTTTTGCAGGCGTGAAACAGCAACCCCTTCTCGTTCCTGATGACTGTACGGAGGTTCTCCTCCACGCTTGTTGTGCGCCCTGCTCCTCGGCTATCGTCGAGTGGCTCGTAGCCAATGGCGTGCGCCCCACAATTTTCTACTATAACCCCAACATCTGGCCCCGCGAGGAGTACGAGATACGCAAACGCGAGAGCCAGCGCCACGCCGAGAGCCTCGGCATCCGTTGGATTGACGGTGACTATGAGCATGAGGCGTGGAGACAGTGGGTTGGTTGTCGAGGAACGAGGAACGAGGAGGCGTATGATCCGGCTTTGGAGCCGGAACGGGGACGACGCTGCGAGGCGTGCTTCACGCTGCGCCTGACGGCTGCTGCCCGCAAGGCGCAGGAGCTGGGCATCCGTTACTTCACCACCACCCTGGCCTCCAGCCGTTGGAAGAGCCTGGAGCAGATAGAGCGTGCCGGACGCCGCGCCGAGCAAATCGTCAACGAAAGTACACAAAAAGAAGGTATAGCTCGACGGCCCGAAGGGGAAAGTCAACCGTCCCATTTGTGTAGTTTCTGGGCACAGAACTGGCGGAAGGGTGGGCTGCAGCAGCGGCGCAACGAGCTGTTGAAGGAGTACGGCTTCTATAACCAGCAGTACTGCGGCTGCGAGTTCTCGGCCAGTCGGATTGTGGAAGGAGGAGAGTGGAAGGAGGTGCTGCGCCAGCAGATGCGTGAGGCGAAGAAGCAGCACCGGGAGCAGCTGGCACGGATGTCGGAGGAGATTGTTGAGAAGCTTGCGAAGAAACTCTCCATCTCTCAATGTATCATGGCCTACTGGCCGTTGAAAGACGAGGTGGATATCCGGCCGTTGATAGACCAGCTGGTGGTTCAGGGCAAGACCGTCCTCCTGCCGAAGGTCGTTGACGGCGAGACGATGGAGCTGCGCCGCTACACCTCCCGCGACGACCTCCGTGAGGGCGCCTTCCGCATCATGGAGCCCGTCGGCGAGCCGTTCACCGACTACGACGCGATTGACGTGGCGCTGGTGCCCGGCATGGCGTTCGATGCCGCCGGACACCGCTTAGGACGTGGAAAGGGCTACTACGACCGCTTCCTGGCCGAACACCTTGCCCCTTGCTCCTCGCCCCTTGCCCCTCGATTGATCGGCGTCTGCTTCCCCTTCCAGCGTGTGGCGGAGGTGCCGAGTGAGGAGCACGATGTTTGTATGGAAGAAATCATTTAAGAATTTAAGAGTTGAAGTCTAACGATATGCAAGAAAACAGTAAAGGATACATCTATTTCATCTGCCTGGTGTCGGCCATGGGCGGTCTGCTCTTCGGCTACGACTGGGTGGTCATTGGCGGTGCGAAACCGTTCTATGAGTTGTTCTTCGGCATCAGCGAGTCGCCGGTATTACAAGGTGTGGCGATGTCGACGGCACTGGTGGGTTGTCTCGTCGGCGCGATGGTGGCTGGTGCCGCTGCCGACCGTTATGGCCGTAAGCCCCTCCTGACGACAGCCGCCGTGCTGTTCACGGTGTCGGCCATAGGCACGGGACTTTTCAACGACTTCACGATGTTCAATATCGCCCGCTTCGTGGGCGGTGTCGGCATCGGCGTGGCCTCGGCCCTGTCGCCGATGTACATTGCCGAGGTCAGTCCGACGGCCATCCGTGGACGGATGGTGAGTCTGAACCAGATGACCATCGTGCTGGGCATCCTCGCGGCACAGGTGGTGAATATGCTGCTGGCCCGTGACACCTCGGTCGTCGAGAGCCAGGCATGGAACGTGGCCTGGGGCTGGCGCTGGATGTTCTGGGCCGAGACGGTGCCCGCCGCCCTGTTCCTGGTGATGAGCTTCTTCATTCCGGAGAGTCCGGTGTACTTAAAATTGAAGAATGTAAGAATTGAAGAATTGAAGTTGAAGAATGAAAAAATGGAGTCGTGCTCATCTGACGAAAAAGACTTCAATTCTTCAATTCTTCAATTCTTCAATTCTCCTTATAAGAAGGTCCTCGTGCTGGGACTTGTCATCGCCGTGTTCCAGCAATGGTGCGGCACGAATGTCATCTTCAACTATGCGCAGGAGATCTTCGTGGGTGCCGGCTTCGACGTCGACGGGATGTTCATCAACATTGTCATCACGGGCATTGCCAATGTGCTGTTTACGTTCGTTGCTCTCTACACCATTGAGCGCTGGGGACGCCGTACGCTGATGCTCATCGGTGCCGGCGGCCTGGGACTGATCTACCTGACGTTGGGCACCTGCTACTTCCTCGAGGTGAAGGGGGTGATGATGGTGGTACTCGTCGTGACGGCCATCTCGGTCTATGCCATGACGCTGGGCCCTGTGACGTGGACGCTGCTGGCCGAGATATTCCCCCACCGCATCCGTGGTGTGGCGATGGCCACGTGTACCTTCGCCTTGTGGGTGGGCTGCTGCACGCTGACGTTCTCGTTCCCGTCGATGAACGCCGCGCTGGGTAGCAGCGGCACGTTCTGGATCTATTCCGCCATCTGCCTCTGTGCCTTCATCTTCCTCTATCGCCGTTGTCCCGAGACGAAGGGTAAGAGCCTGGAGATGCTGGAGCAGGAGTTGGCCATGTAGATGAGAGATAAGAGATAATAGATAAGAGATATCTGAAGAGTGAATAGTGAGAAATGAATCATAAGAAGTTTTGGGGGCTAACCGCCATTCTGGTCTGGGGGGCTACGGGCGTCGCGGCTCAGACCATCGCCGAGGAGTTGTATGCCGATGTGCGCCGTGCGGCAGGGCTACATTACACCCAGCCTGTGCCCGTGTCGCCTCACGACACCCCGGCGCCGGCAGGTAAGACCCCTTTCTACATCAACCATTTCAGCTGTCCTTCCGCTTACTATCTGGAGCGGCAGGAGTACTATGACGACCCTTACGAGACCCTGATGAAGGCCGACAGTCTGGGAAAGCTGACGGACATCGGCCGTGAGGTGCTTGTCAGGGTGACGCAGCTCAGGAGCGAAGCCCGTGAGAAGACCGGCGAGCTGACGGAGGTTGGCAAGCAGCAGGCCCGTGAGTTGGCGCGTCAGCTGACCATACGGTTGCCCGAGGTGTTCACCGACAATACCTTCGTCGACGGACGTTCCATCGTCGAGAACCACTGTCTGCTGACGTTGGGCGAGGCCGCCTTGCAGATATCGCGTGCCCACCATCCGATGGGTATGTTCATCGATGCCTCGCATCGCACCCGGTCGTGGATGGACGCTGAGGACAAGGTACTCGAGGAGCAGCGTAACAACCCCGAGGCGATGGCCTGTTATAATGAGTTCACGAAGCGCTGGGCCCCCGACGACCAGCGGCTGATGAGGGTGCTCTTCAACGATCCCGACTATGCTGCCGGCATCGATGCCGCCGCCCTGAGCCGTCAGCTCTTCGACCTTGCGGGCAGTCCGCAATATGAAGTCTCCGCTGTCAGTCAACACTTCAACCTCTTCGATATCTTTACGTTTGAAGAGATTCACCGTCACTGGATGCGTCGCAATGCCTGGGCCTACATACGCTATGGCGGATGCACGCTGAACGGCGGTCACCAACCCTATATCCAGCGTCAGCCGCTATGGAACCTGATTCACCAGGGCGACAGTATCATGAAGCTCGACTATCCGGTAGTCCATCTGCGCTATACCCATGAGAATGTGGTGATGTCGCTCGTCTGTCTGTTGGAGCTCGACGGCTATGGTGTGCAGACCAGCTGTCTCGACTCCCTTGAGGCCTACGGATGGGCCGACTACCGTATCTCTCCGCTTGGTGGCAGCATGGTCTTCGTGCACTACCGTAGCGACAAGAACGACCCCGACCCCTTGGTGCGTGTGTTGCTGAACGGGCGTGAGGCACGGCTGCCCATTGCGAGCGACTGTGCGCCCTACTACCATTGGCAGGATGTGAAGCGCTATTACCTGCGGAAGCTTTATGCCTACGCCCGAGAGAGGAATGAAGAATAGAACGATGAAGATGATTATGCGTATATTATTGTATATGGTATTCTGTCTGCTGGCTGTCGGCGCCGACGCACAGCCTGTCTACGAGATCATCAAGAAGAAGCCGGTCTATGCCTCGTGCAACTACGACACCTATCCCGACAGTATCCCCGACAACCTGACGCCCCCGCCGGGAGGCAAGCGTCCTTTCTATATCTCGCACTACGGACGCCACGGCTCACGTTACATCAACCGGCGGTCGGGCTATGACATCCCCTACAGGATGATGGTCCAGGCAAATGCCGTGAACGAGCTGACGGTATCAGGAAGGGATGTCCTCAGCGAGATGAACCTCGTCCTTCTGGACTCTGAGGACCGCTGGGGCGACCTGACAGCTCTCGGAAAGATTCAGCACCGCATGATAGCCCGTCGCATGATAACCCGCTTCCCGGAGGTCTTTGCCGACTCAGCCACCGTCTCTGCCCGCAGCACCACGGTGCCCCGTTGTATCATGTCCATGGAGTCGGCCATGATGGAGCTGGCACAGCGCAACCCCCAGCTGCGCATCTCGATGGATGCCTCGAAGAGCACCCAGTGGTACATGAACCATCAGGACCCGCTGCTGAGCAAGAAAAAGCTGGCGCCTGAGGCCCAGAAAGCTTACGACGACTATATCGCCAGCCGTCTGGGCAACAGCCGTCTGATGGAGCTTCTCTTCAAGAACCCCGACATTGTCAAGGAGCTGATCGATGAGTCGTTCTTCAACTATTACCTGATGAAGATGGGACTCTTCCAGAAGAACACATATCCCAACCAGGAGAATTATATCGCCAGCCTCTTCACCATCGACGACCTTTACCGTATGTGGCAGATTGACAATGCCCTGTGGTACTTGGAGTACGGCTTCTGTCCGCTCAACGGTGGCGACTACCCGTATAGCCAGCGTCACCTGTTGCGCCAGCTGATAGCCGATGCCGACAGCTGCATACGCCTCAGTCGTCCCGGTGCCCAGCTGCGCTTCGGCCACGATACCGTCCTGCTACCGCTGGTCTGTCTGATGGGGCTCAACGGCTACGACCTGAAGACCACCGATCTCGACGAGATTGAGCGCCGCGGCTGGTGGTGCTCCAGTGTGTTCCCCATGGGCGGCAACCTGCAGTTCATCTTCTACCGCCGTAATCCCAAGGACAAGGACGTGCTCTTCAAAGTGCTGCTGAACGAACAGGAGGCCAAGCTGCCCATCCTCGCCGTCAGCGGCCCTTACTACCGCTGGAGTGACTTCCGTCGCTACTGTCTGAATAAGATTGACCGCTACGAGAAGAGAAGAAACAAGGCAACTACTACTAAAACGAAATAAGAAACAATGGTTAAAGCATGGAGAGAGATAGTGACCATCCCGACCTATGAGATTGGGAAGGCTGAGAAGGCCCCGATGTTCCTGGAGAAGCGCGTCTACCAGGGATCGAGTGGGGTGGTGTACCCGTACCCTGTCATCGAGTCGATAGCCGACGAGCCGACGCCCCATGAGTGGAGCGTGGTATGGCTGGAGAACGAGTATATCAAGGTGATGGTGATGCCCGAGCTGGGTGGCCGCATCCAGATGGCCTACGACAAGATCAAACAGCGCCACTTCGTCTACTACAACCACGTCATCAAACCCGCCCTCGTCGGCCTTGCCGGACCGTGGATCTCCGGCGGTATCGAGTTCAACTGGCCGCAGCACCACCGTCCGTCGACCTACTCGCCCGTCGACTCGCTGATTGTCGAGAACGAGGACGGGAGTGTCACCGTCTGGGTGAACGAGATGGAGCGGATGTTCCACCAGAAGGGTGCTGCCGGTTTCACGCTGCGCCCCGGCTGCGCCTACCTCGAGATACAAGGCCGTGTCTCGAACCGTACGCCGCTGCCGCAGACCTTCCTTTGGTGGGCAAACCCCGCCGTGGAGGTGAACGACCAGTACCAGAGCGTGTTCCCGCCCGACGTGAATGCCGTCTTCGACCACGGCAAGCGCGCCGTCTCCAGCTTCCCCATCGCCACGGGCACCTATTACAAGATGGACTACTCCGCCGGTGTCGATATCTCGAACTATCGGAACATCCCCGTGCCGACATCGTATATGGCCGTCAACTCGAAGTACGACTTCGAGGGTGGCTACGAGAACGACAGCCACGGCGGTATGCTACACGTCGCCAGCCACCACTATTCGCCCGGCAAGAAGCAATGGACGTGGGGCAATGGCGACTTCGGACGTGCGTGGGACAGGAATCTCACGGATTATACATTATCCAAAGGATATCGTCCTTACATCGAGCTGATGGCGGGCGTCTATACCGAGAACCAGCCCGACTTCACGTGGCTCATGCCCTACGAGGAGAAGCAGTTCGTGCAGTACTTCATGCCCTATCGCGAGATTGGCATCGTGAAGCAGGCGAGCAAGGACTTTATCATGAATATTGAGGAGTCTTCGAGTAACGAGGAAGGAGTAACGAGGAAGGAGATAAGATTCAGGGTGCTGGCAACGTCGAAGCAGGAGGTACGTATCGTCCTCCAAAACAAGAAGGGTGAGACCTATTACGACCAGATAGTGACGATGTCGCCCGAGGAGGTGTTTGAGCAGACCGTCGACGTCAAGGACGCTACGATGGACGACCTGCTCTTTACCATCCGTAAGAGTAACCAGTCTCCCCTCCCTTGGGGAGGGGTAGGGGGTGGGCTTTCTTGGCAGTCTGAGCCCGACGATATCCGTCCCATCCCCGATGCCGCTGAGGCCGCGCTGTCGCCTGAGGACACGAAGACCAACGACCAGCTTTACCTGACGGGCATCCATCTGGAGCAATACCGCCATGCTACGTGGTCGGCCCTCGACTACTACGAGGAGGCGTTGCGCCGCGATCCTAACGATGTGCGCTGCCTGAACCAGACGGGACTGTGGTATCTGCGCCGTGGCCGTTTCGACAAGGCGGAGGACTACCTGCGTAAGGCTGTGAAGATCTGGCAGAAGCGCAATCCGAACCCCTACGATGGTGAGGCCATCTTCAACCTGGCCCTCTGTCTGAAATACCAGAACCGCCCACAAGAGGCCTATGAGCTCTTCTGGAAGTCGACGTGGAACAAGGCGTGGGCCGATGCCGGCTACTTCGAGGCTGCCTGCATCAGCGTCAGCCAGGGCCGTTACGACGATGCCCTCGACGAGCTGAACCGTTCGCTCCTCTTCAACAGCTGTAACCACAAGGCCCGTGCGCTGAAGGCTGCCGTCCTCCGGAAGATGGACGCGACGGCTGAGGAGCGCGAACAGCTGATGACGGCGTCGCTGGCGCTCGACCGCTTCAACTATGGCATCCTCTACGAGCAGTACCTGCTGACACGCGATGAGGACGTCTTGAAACAGATGCAGACGATGATGCACGACAGCGCATACAACTACCACGAGCTGGCCCTCGACTACGCACAGGCTGGACTGTGGCAGGAGTGTCTCGACATCTTACGGTTGGCTACCGTGCCCCATCCGCTCACCTATTATTATATAGGCTGGGCACAGCTCGGACTGGGCGATGGCGTGGCAGCCAACGCCGCCTTCGAACAGGCGGAGCAGATGGACAGTTACTGCTGTTTCCCCAATCGTCTGGAGGATGTCCTGGTGCTGACGTTGGCCAAGACGATGAATCCCGATGGTGCCCGCGCACCCTATTATCTCGGCTGTCTTTACTATGACAAGCGGCAGTATGACCTCGCACTTGAGAACTGGGAGCTGTCGGCCCGTCTCGACCCTGAGTTCCCGACCGTCTGGCGTAACCTGGCCTTGGTGCGCTTTAACAAGAACCTCCCCCCGGCATCCGCCGAAGAGAGGGGGCGGCAGGCCGTCGAATACATGGAGCGCGCTTTCCGCCTCGACGAGAGCGACGCCCGTATGCTCATGGAGCTCGACCAGCTCTACAAGCGTCTGAAACGCCCCTATCAGGAGCGTCTCGACTTCCTGCAGAAGTATCCGCAACTGATTCAGCAGCGCGACGACCTCGTGCTCGAAGAGATAACGCTCCTCAACCAGCTCGGACACTATGAGGAGGCGAAGGCGAAGCTCGATGCCCACAAGTTCCATCCCTGGGAGGGTGGCGAAGGCAAGGTGCCGGCACAGTACCAGCTCTGTCGCATCGAGTTAGCCAAGCAACTACTATCGGAGAGCGGAGGCGAAGCTGTTCGGTTGCTGGAAGAGTGTCTCGTCTATCCGCCACACCTCGGCGAGGGCCGTCTCTATGGTGCTCAGGAGAACGACATCTATTACTATCTCGGCGTGGCTTACGACGGCCTCGGCCAGAAGGAGAAAGCCCGTGAGTGCTGGGAGCAGGCGACGAAGGGACCGCAGGAGCCCGTTGCCGCGATGTACTACAACGACGCCAAGCCCGAGAAGATATTCTATCAGGGACTGGCCCTCCGCAAACTGGGTCGCGACGACGAGGCCAACGGCCGCTTCTACCGTCTCATCAACTACGGCAAACAGCACCTCTATGAGCACCAGACGATGGACTACTTCGCCGTGTCGCTGCCCGACCTGCTCATCTGGGATTCCTCCCTCGACACGATGAACCGCCGCCATTGTCTCCTGATGCTGGCGCTGGGCTATCGTGGCATGGGCGACGAGGCACGTGCGGAGCGCTATTTCAGGGAGCTGGAATCAAATTAATGCGCTTTTTCTTGGTTTTTAGCTTGATTTGCAGTACCTTTGCACCCCAAATTGAAAATCGAAAATTAGTAAATCGTAAATAATATAGATGTTTGAGAATTTAAGCGAACGACTGGAACGGTCGTTCAAGATACTGAAAGGTGAGGGAAAAATCACCGAGATCAACGTCGCCGAGACCCTGAAGGACGTACGCCGCGCCCTGCTCGATGCCGACGTGAACTACAAGGTAGCCAAGTCATTTACCGACAGCGTCAAGCAGAAAGCCATGGGCATGAACGTGCTGACGGCTATCAAGCCCAGCCAGCTGATGGTGAAGATCGTACACGACGAGCTCACCGAGCTGATGGGTGGCAAGGCCGTGGAGCTGAAGCTGGAGTCGCGTCCTGCCATCATCCTGATGTCTGGTCTGCAGGGCTCAGGTAAGACCACGTTCACGGGCAAGCTGGCTAACCTGCTGAAGACCCGCCAGCACAAGAACCCGCTGCTGGTGGCCTGCGACGTCTACCGTCCTGCCGCTATCGAGCAGTTGAAGGTTGTTGCCCAGACTGTCGGTGTCGATGTCTATACCGAGGAGGGTAACAAGAACGTCGTCGAGATAGCCCAGAACGCCATCCGCAAGGCCAAGCAGGAGTCGTACAACGTCGTCATCGTCGATACCGCCGGCCGTCTGGCCGTCGACGAGGAGATGATGGACGAGATCAGTCGTCTGAAGGAGGCCATCAACCCTGACGAGACGCTGTTCGTAGTCGACTCGATGACCGGTCAGGACGCCGTGAACACCGCCAAGGAGTTCAACGACCGTCTGGACTTCGACGGCGTGGTGCTGACGAAGCTCGACGGTGACACCCGTGGTGGTGCCGCCCTCTCCATCCGTACCGTCGTCACGAAGCCCATCAAGTTCGTGGGTACTGGCGAGAAGATGGAGGCCATCGACGTGTTCCACCCCGAGCGTATGGCCGACCGTATCCTCGGCATGGGCGACGTCGTTTCACTCGTGGAGCGTGCGCAGATGCAGTTCGACGAGGAGGAGGCCAAGAAGCTCGAGAAGAAGATCCGCAAGAACAAGTTCGACTTCGACGACTTCATGGGTCAGATCCAGCAGATCAAGAAGATGGGTAACATCAAGGAGCTGGCAGCGATGATTCCCGGCGTGGGCAAGCAGATCAAGGACCTCGACATCGACGACAACGCCTTCAAGCAGATTGAGGCCATCATCCAGTCGATGACGCCGAAGGAGCGCCAGAACCCCGACATCATCAACCAGAGCCGCCGTCAGCGTATTGCCCGTGGCTCCGGCACGAAGCTCGAGGACGTGAACCGCCTGATGAAGCAGTTCGACCAGACGCGCAAGATGATGAAGATGGTCAGCGGCATGGGCTCCAGCCGCATGGCCCAGATGGCTAATGCCATGAAGACTATGAAGAGACCATAAGTCCCATAACTCCCATAAGACCCATTGGCCCCATAGGCCCCATAAGACCCATAAAGAACTATGCAGTTAATTGACGGAAAAGCAACGGCAGCAGCCATCAAGGCCGAGATTGCCGAGGAAGTGAAGGCCATCATGGCCGCTGGTGGCAAGCAGCCCCATCTGGCCGCCGTGCTGGTAGGCCACGATGGTGGCTCTGAGACCTACGTAAAGAACAAGGTGCTGGCCTGCGAGGCCTGCGGCTTCAAGTCGACCCTCATCCGCTATGAGGACGACATCACCGAGGAGGAGCTCCTGGCCTGTGTTGACAAGCTGAACAAGGACGCCGATGTCGATGGCTTCATCGTCCAGCTGCCCTTGCCGAAACATATCGATGAGCAGAAGATTATCGAGGCCATCGACTACCGTAAGGATGTCGACGGCTTCCACCCCATCAACGTGGGACGCATGGCCATCGGCCTGCCCTGCTTCATCTCGGCCACGCCGCTGGGCATCATCACCCTGCTGAAGCGTTACGGCATCGAGACGTCGGGCAAGAAGTGCGTCATCCTCGGCCGTTCGAACATCGTTGGCAAGCCCATGGCCCAGCTGATGATGCAGAAGCAGTATGGCGACTCGACGGTTACCGTCTGCCACTCGCGTTCGAAGACGCTGAAGGAGGAGTGCCGCGCTGCCGACATCATCATCGCCGCCATCGGCAGTCCTGAGTTCGTCACCGCCGACATGGTGAAGGACGGTGCCGTCATCGTCGACGTGGGTACCACCCGTGTCCCCGATGCTACGCGCAAGAGCGGCTTCCGTCTCTGTGGCGACGTGAAGTTCGACGAGGTGGCTCCGAAATGCTCGTTCATCACCCCCGTCCCCGGTGGCGTCGGTCCCATGACCATCTGTTCGCTGATGAAGAACACCCTGGCCGCCGGCAAACGCGAATACTATAAATGACCGCAGAGGAGTACTACCGGAAAGGTAACGAGTACCGCAAGCAGAGCCAGTGGCACGAGGCCATCAATTGCTATATCGAGGCCATCAAGCTTGACCCCGACAGCCCTGCTGTCGAGGCCAAGCGGATGCTCGACGACATCATGGCCTTCTACTGCAAGGATATGTACAACCCCTGAACACGACGAAAGTCCCCTGACGACAACGCAAAAGTCCCTATGTTTGAACGCTTAAAGCAGAAATACCGTGAGTTCAGGGAGTGGCAGCGACACCCCCATCAGGTGAAGCCACTCTCGGAGGAGGAGCACGACTGCGCCACCTGCGGCACCCATTTCACGGGCAACTACTGTCCCCGTTGCGGACAGTCGTCGACGATAGGGCGCTACTCGCTGAAGCGGGCGCTGCTGCTGTTCCTCGACGTCTGGGGACTGGGCAACCGCGGCATGTTCCGCACGCTGAGGGACCTGCTGCTGCGTCCGGGCTACATGATCCGCGACTACCTGGGAGGTATGCAGATGGCCTACTTCCCGCCGTTCAAGATGTTCTTCCTCCTCGCCGCCTTGTCGGTTGTCATCGAGGGCGGGGTGAACATCCACATGGAGAACCGTCTGCAGAAGAGTGCGGAGGATTTTGAGGAGGGCTTCAAGATGTCGCACAATGGCGAGTCGATTGACGAGGTGAGGAAGCAGAAGACCGACGAGGGGGAGAGGGTCGCCTTCGACTTTATGATAGGGCTGCGCGACGTTGTGAAATGGTCGAACGACCACCCGACGGCCGTCTCGCTGCTCTGGCTCCTGGTGTTCTCGGGGCCCCTCTACCTGTTCTTCCGCCGCAGTCCCAGCTATCGCGACATCCGCTACCCGGAGTTCTTCGTGGCAATGGTCTACACCACGAACATGATGTCCGTCTACACCATCGTCTGTGGCCTGTTCTGTCTGGGCAATAGTACACAGGCGGCGTGTATGCTGCTGAGCATCATCCCACTGAAACAGCTGTCGGGATACTCCTACCGTCGTACGCTGATAAACATCGTCACGGCCTTCGCCCTGTTGATTGTGACGATAGTGTTTTTATCCGTTCTTTTCGGTATCGTGATGGGTTACATCGGGTAATTGCACATATTTATTCAGCGTTTGTGCAAAAATATACAATTTTCAAGAAATAATGGTCTTTTTCTTTTGCCATTTGCTCAGTTATTTGTACCTTTGCACCCCGAATTCGGAAATTAATGCATTAAACAAGTAATATGGCAAAAATGAAAGGCGCCATTGTGGTGGATACTGAGAGGTGCAAGGGATGCCAGTTGTGCATCATTGCCTGCCCCCAGAATGTCATCGCCATGGCCGGAAAAGTGAATCTGCACGGCTATCCCTATGTGGAGGCCGCCAACGAGGATGCCTGTGTGGGCTGTGCCTCGTGTGGCATCGTCTGTCCCGACGGCTGTATCACCGTGTATCGTAAAAAAGTGGAGGAGTAAAGTATGGAGAAAGTAATCGAGAACTCGCTTGCTACCAAAGGGACGCAAGAAGTTGTATTGATGAAAGGCAACGAGGCTATTGCCCACGCTGCTATTCGTTGCGGATGCGACGGCTATTTCGGCTATCCTATTACTCCGCAGAGTGAGGTCATCGAGACGCTGGCTGAGCTGAAGCCTTGGGAGACCACCGGTATGCAGGTGGTACAGGCTGAGAGCGAGCTGGCATCAATCTATATGGTCTATGGTGCTGCCGGTGCCGGTAAGCGTGCCATGACCTCGTCGAGCTCTCCCGGCGTTGCCCTGATGCAGGAGGGTATCACCTACATGGCCGGTGCCGAGGTGCCGGGCGTCTTCGTGAACGTCCAGCGTGGCGGCCCCGGACTGGGCACTATCCAGCCCTCGCAGGGTGACTATTTCCAGGCTACCCGTGGTGGTGGTAACGGCGACTACAAGGTCATCGTGCTGGCTCCGAACTCCGTCCAGGAGATGGCCGACTTCGTCGACCTCGCCTTCGAGCTGGCTTTCAAGTACCGCAACCCCGCCATGATCCTCTCCGATGGTGTCATCGGTCAGATGATGGAGAAGGTGGTGCTGCCGCCGCAGAAGCCCCGTCGTACCGACGAGGAGGTGATCCGCGAGTGCCCCTGGGCCTCGACTGGTAAGCCGAAGAACCGCGAGCGTGTGGTCATCACCTCGCTCGAGCTGAAGCCCGAGATCATGGAGCAGCGCAACCTGGCTCTGCAGGAGAAGTACCGCAAGATTGAGGAGAATGAGGTGCGCTTCGAGCAACAGCAGATGGACGATGCCGAGTATGCCATCGTCGCCTTCGGCTCTGCCGCCCGTCTGTCTGAGAAGGCCATCGAGATTGCCCGTGAGCAGGGTCTGAAGGTCGGTCTGTTCCGTCCCATCACGCTGTTCCCGTACCCCACGAAGCAGATTCAGGAGCTGTCGAAGAAGGTGAAGGGCATCCTCGTCGTCGAGATTAATGCCGGCCAGATGGTTCAGGACGTGCGCCTCGCCGTCAACGGTGCAATCCCCGTCGAGCAGTTCGGCCGCCTCGGTGGTATCGTCCCCGAGCCCGAGGAAATCGTGGAGGCTTTGAAAGAAAAGGTAATGAAAAAATAACGAAGCGAGTGAGTGAAGTTTAGAAACGAATTTATCTAATTGTACTTAATTTTAACCACGAATTTTTCTTAATTAATCATTAAAATAATTCGTGAACCAAATTAGAATAAATTAGGATAATTCGTTTCAAGAAAAAAGAAGAATTCGTTTCCTAACATTGAGATTATGGATAGAAATCAAATAGTTCAATCGGAAAACATCGTCTGCAAGAAGCCGACGCTGATGAACGACAATAACATGCACTACTGCCCGGGCTGTAGCCACGGCGTGGTGCACAAGCTCATTGCCGAAGTCATCGAGGAGATGGGTATGGAAGACAAGGCCGTGGGCGTCTCGCCCGTAGGCTGCGCCGTCTTCGCGTACAACTATATAGATATCGACTGGCAGGAGGCTGCCCACGGTCGTGCACCCGCACTGGCCACGGGCATCAAGCGCTGCTGGCCCGACCGTCTCGTCTTCACCTACCAGGGTGACGGCGACCTGGCGTGTATCGGTACCTGCGAGACCATCCACGCCCTGAACCGTGGCGAGAACATCGTCATCGTCTTCGTCAACAACGCCATCTACGGCATGACGGGCGGACAGATGGCCCCCACGACGCTCATCGGCCAGAAGACGTCGACCTGTCCCTACGGCCGCGACCCTGAGATTCACGGCTATCCCCTGAAGATTGCCGACATCGCCGCCCAGCTCGAGGGCACCTGCTACGTCACCCGTCAGAGTGTCGAGTCGGTGGGCTCTATCCTCAAGGCTAAGAAGGCGCTGCGCAAGGCCTTCGAGGCTTCGATGGCCGGCAAGGGCTCCTCGCTCGTGGAGTTCGTCTCTACCTGTAACAGCGGCTGGAAGCTGACGCCTGCGAAGGCTAACGAGTGGATGAAGGAGAATATGTTCCCCTTCTATCCCAAGGGCGACCTCAAAGACACTACGAATGAATAAAGAATGACTATGAAGAAAGAGATAATTATTTCAGGTTTCGGAGGTCAGGGCGTGCTCTCCATGGGTAAGATCCTGGCCTATAGTGGACTGATGGAGGACAAGGAGGTGACGTGGATGCCTGCCTACGGTCCTGAGCAGCGTGGCGGTACGGCCAACGTGACGGTCATCGTCAGCGACGAGCGTATCTCGTCGCCCATCCTCTCGAAGTACGACATCGCCGTGGTGCTCAACCAGCCCTCGCTCGAGAAGTTCGAGCCGAAGATCAAGCCCGGCGGCATACTGATCTACGACGGCTTCGGCATCATCAACAAGCCCACGCGCAAGGACATCACCGTCTACGAGATCAACGCCATGGACAAGGCTGCCGAGATGAAGAACGGCAAGGTCTTTAACATGATTGTCCTCGGCGGACTGCTCAAGGTGGCTCCCGTCGTCAGCGACAAGGGCGTGGAGAAGGCTCTGAAGAAGACCCTCCCCGAGCGCCATCACGACCTGATTCCCCTGAACATGGAGGCCCTGAAAGAGGGTGCCAAGATTATCGAGCAGAAGTAAGTGAAGCACCTGTTGTTCATGCTTGTGTCGATGGCTGTTGTAACAACGTCATCGGCACAAGTTTTGTTTTATGACCGTCCGGCGCAGTACTTCGAGGAGGCGCTGGTCATCGGCAACGGCACCATGGGCGGCATCGTCTATGGCGGCCACGACTGCGACCGTATCTCGCTGAACGACATCACGTTGTGGACGGGAGAGCCGTGCAACATGAACGTCTATTCGCCCGACGCCCACAAGACCATCCCTGCCATCCGCGAGGCCTTGCGCCGGGGCGACTACCGCCGTGCCGACTCGCTGCAGCGCGACGTCCAGGGGCACTTCTCGCAGAACTACCAGCCGCTGGGACAGCTCGCGATAGAGTATCTGGACACCGCCGAGGCGGTCACGGGCTACCGCCGCTGGCTCGACATCGGCAATGCCACCGCCAGCACGCTCTATTACCGGGGTGCGTACCTCTATACCACCGACTATTTTGCCTCGCATCCTGACTCCGGCATCGTCGTCCAGATGACTACCGACAATCCGCGCGGCATCCATGCCCGCCTCTCGCTAAGCTGTCAGCTGCGCCATAGCCGCAGCCTGGAGGACCAGAACACGCTGGTCACCGACGGCTATGCCGGCTACGCCTCGCTGCCCAGCTACTACGACGCCCAGGAGAAGTTCGCCTACGACCCCCAGCGCGGCATCCACTTCCGCACGAAGGTGCTGGTGAGGGCCGGCAGCGTGGGCAACGATGGCGACGCCCTTGCTAAGGAGAGCGCTAAGAACGTTCGTGCCGACGGCGACGCCATCATCGTCGACGGGGCCCGTCAGGTGACGCTCTACATCGTCAACGCCACCTCGTTCAACGGCTACGACCGCGACCCCGTGAAGCAGGGTAGGGCATACCGCCAGATAGCCGACGCCCGTCTGCGCCACCTCTCCGCCGTCCCGTACCCCAAGCTCTGGCACCGTCACGTCAACGACTACCAGTCGCTCTACAACCGCGTCAAGCTCTCCCTGACCGCCTCCGTCCTCACCGACCGCGAAAAACCGTCGCTCGGCCGTTCCGTATACCGCGACTCTGTCGCGGTCTCTACCGCCCGTTCCGTCTCTACCACCCGTGCGGTCTCTACCGACCGCCAGCTGCGCGCCTACCTCGACGAGTCGCTCTTCAACCCCGAGCTCGAGACCCTCTACTTCCAGTACGGCCGCTACCTGCTCATCAGCTGCTCGCGCACCCCTAACGTCCCCGCGAACCTCCAGGGCCTGTGGAACGAGTCGATACTCCCGCCGTGGTCGTGCAACTACACCAGCAACATCAACGTCGAGGAGAACTACTGGCCCGCCGAGACGGCTGCCCTGCCCGAGATGCACCAGTCGCTCTTCACCTTTATGAAGGAGCTCCAGGGCTCCGGCGAGCTCACGGCGAAGGCCTACTACGGCGTAGACCGCGGATGGTGCCTGGCCCACAACACCGACATCTGGGCGATGACCTGTCCCGTAGGCCTCCACACCGGCGACCCCATGTGGGCCAACTGGAACATGGGCGGCGCGTGGCTCGCCACCCACATCTGGGAGCATTACACCTTCTCACTCGACCGCGACTTCCTCCGCGAGTACTACCCAGTCCTCCGTGGCGCCGCCGAGTTCTGTCTCGCCTGGCTCGTCCCGCTTAGTTCGGTATGTCGCGACTCCGTCGCGACCTCTGAGGCTTCTCTCATCACCGCTCCCTCGACCTCGCCCGAGAACTCCTTCGTCACCCCCGACGGCTACTACGGCCGCACGTGCTTTGGCGGCACGGCCGACATCGCCATGATCCGCGAGTGTCTCACCGACGCCCGCAATGCCGCTATTGTGCTCGGCGGTTTTGCCGCCGAGTCCTCCTCCTTCGTCGTCGAGGTCGACGCCGCCCTCTCGCGCCTCCTGCCCTACCAGATAGGCCGTAAGGGCAACCTCCAGGAGTGGTTCTACGACTGGGAGGACGAAGACCCGCACCACCGCCATCAGAGCCACCTCTTCGGCATCTATCCCGGCCACTGTCTCGACGACGGCGTGAACGCCAAGGAGGCCATCCACCGTGCTGCCGCCCGCACCCTCGAGCTGAAGGGCGACCAGACTACGGGCTGGAGCACCGGCTGGCGCGTGAACCTCTACGCCCGTCTTCACGACGCCCGCAACGCCTACCACATCTACCGCAAGCTGCTCTCCTACGTCAGTCCCGACGGCTACCGCGGCCCTGACGCCCGTCGTGGCGGCGGCACCTATCCGAACCTCCTCGACGCCCACTCGCCGTTCCAGATTGACGGCAACTTCGGCGGCTGTGCCGGAGTCGTGGAGATGCTCATGCAGAGCGAATATTCTGTAAAACGAGGAACGAGGAACGAGGAAGGAGGAACGAGGAGAGAGGAAATCTCCATCGAGCTCCTGCCCGCCCTGCCCGACAACTGGCGCGATGGCTCCGTCAGCGGCATCCGTGCCCGTGGCGCCATCACCGTCGACATGACGTGGCGCAACCATCGTGTCACCGCCCTCACGCTCACCGCCCAGCGTCCCTGCCAGGTGCAGCTGCTGGTGAATGGTGAGCAGCACCTGGTGAAGCTGAAGAAGGGTGCCAACCGCCTTCGAGTTGACTGAACCAACCCTATACGCCCTATGAACGACCTGATAACGACTCTGAACGACGCCCTCTGGGGATATGTGCTCATCTTCGCGCTGGTGGGCTGCGGACTGTGGTTCACGTGGCGCCTGCGCTTCGTTCAGTTCCGCATGGTCGGCGAGATGTTCCGCCTGCTGACCGATTCGGCCGTCGACACCGTGAAGAGCCAGACGGGCACATCGCCCCAGGAAGGGCGCCGGAAGCATATCTCCTCGTTCCAGGCCTTTGCCGTCAGCGTAGCCACACGCGTCGGCACGGGCAATCTGGCCGGCGTGGCCACGGCCATTGCCGTCGGCGGACCGGGAGCCGTCTTCTGGATGTGGGTCATTGCCCTCATCGGCTCGGCGACGGCCTTCGTGGAGTCGACGCTGGCACAGCTGTTCAAGCAGCCCCATAAGGACTCGTTCATCGGCGGGCCCGCCTACTACATCCAGCGCGGACTGCACCAGCGGTGGATGGCCGTCCTCTTCGCCGTGCTCATCACCATCACCTTCGGCCTCTCCTACAACTCCATCCAGTCGAACACCATCTGCGGAGCCATGCAGCAGGCCTTCGGCTGGCCGCCCTTGGCGGTGGGCACGGTGCTCGCGCTGCTGGGGCTGGTCATCGTCTTCGGCGGCATCCATCGCATAGCCCAGGTCAGCGCCGTCCTCGTGCCCTTGATGGCTGTCGGCTATATGCTGCTCGCCCTCGTCATTATCGTGATGAACATCGGGCTCATACCCCATGTCCTGAAGGTCATCGTCCTCGACGCCTTCGGCATCCAGCAAATTGCCGGCGGCGGCATCGGCGCCACGATGATGCACGGCGTGAAGCGCGGACTCTTCTCCAACGAAGCCGGCGAGGGCAGCGCGCCCAATGTGGCGGCCACGGCAACCGTCTCCCATCCCGTGAAGCAGGGACTCATACAGGCCCTCGGCGTCTTCACCGACACGCTCCTCGTCTGCTCCTCCACAGCGTTCATCATCCTCCTCAGCGGACTCTACAGCACGCCCGGTCTCAACGGCATCGCCCTCACGCAGTCGGCACTACAGTCCGAGGTCGGTACCGCCGGTCCCGTCTTCGTGGCCGTCGCCATTCTCCTGTTCGCCTTCTCCAGCATCATCGGCAACTACTATTACGGCGAGGCCAACATCCGGTTCATTACCCACGACACCCGGGTGATAACCCTCTATCGCGTCTGTTCCGCTGGCCTCATGGTGCTCTTCGGCGCCTTTGCGTCGCTCGAGCTCGTATGGAGTCTCGGCGACCTCTGCATGGCTCTGCTCACGGCCTGCAACCTTGTGGCTATCGTCCTCCTGGGACGCTACGCCTTCCGTCTGCTCGACGACTACCGCAGCCAGCAGCGCCGCGGCGTCCGCGAGCCCACCTTCCACCGCAGTCAGCTGCCGGAGCTCGAAGCCGACCTCACGTCCTGGGAGCAGTAAGAAAAAAGTGAACCGCATTCTTTTGAGTAGAAACAGTTGATGTATGGCAATGGATGAAGAACAGATAGCACGTAAGAAGCAGTTTGCTGGCGAGAAGCGTGTCTCGATGAAGCGGCGCGATGACCATCACGACTACACGGAAAGGCGTATGTATATGATTACGCTGGAAGTTGAAGGTCGCAGACCGATCTTCGGTCGCCTTGTGGGCAATCCTTTTGCTGCACGAGGAAGCAATGACGAGCCGCGCATCGAACTGACGGAACTTGGTAAGGCTGTGCAGAGCGAGTGGATGGGTATTCATGGCTACTACCCACAGATTGAGGTGAAGGCCGTGCAGATGATGCCCGACCATATGCACGGCATCCTCTTCGTGACAGCACCCCTTCCCGTGCACTTAGGACAGGTGATCTCTGGTTTCAAGGCTGGATGCCGCAAGGCACAGAAAGCACTGGAGGCAGCGACAAAGCCGCAGCCTACGGAGAAAGAAACGCGCAATACGGAAAAAGAGCCACCCTCTTCTCCGCAGGCGTCGGTTCCCTCTTCTCTGCAGGCGCCGGCTTTGCCGTCGCAAAAAGCCTATCGCCCCCTTTTCGCAAAAGGCTACAACGACCTGATTCTTCGCTCTTACGACGAGCTGCCCACTTGGCAGAACTACCTGCGCGACAACCCGCGCCGTCTTTTGATGAAGCAGGCACGTCCCGAATGGCTGCGCCCCTTCTTTGGCCTGAAGGTGGGAACAACCACTTATAGCAGTCTCGGCAATCAGGCATTGCTGCGCTCGCCACGCCGTATAGCCGTCCGCGTATCGAGGCGCTTAGACAGCCATCAGATAGAAATGGAGAAAGCCCGTTATCTCGATATGGCAAGACAGGGGACGGTGCTCGTATCGCCAGCCATATCGCCTGGCGAGAAGCTGGTCATGAGAGCAGCCTTCGATGCGGGGCTACCCACCATCGTACTATTGGAGAACGGCTTCACGCCGCTGACAAAACCAAAGGGTGAGCAGTTTGATGCCTGCGCCCAAGGACGCCTGCTTATGCTCGCTCCATGGGAACACCACAACGAGAAACGCGCCATCACCGCTTACCAGTGTCAGCAACTGAACCTGATGGCTATCGAGATTTGTAATCCCTTGAGCGATGACTAGCAAGGAACTGTCCCAAGATCCCGATGCACGATAAGATGACCTTTTCGCCGCTAAAGGTCACCTTTTCGTTTCTAAAGACCACCTTTTCGCGGCTAAAGGTCATCCTTTCGTCGCTAAAGGTCACCTTTTCAGACGGCCGGGCCACGAACACCAATTTCTAGGAAACAAATTGTTATTATTAAGAAACGAAATGGTCACTTTTCTACAGGTTCCTCGCGCGTATATATATAGTACTGAAACAAGAAAATAACCTACCTATCCTACCTATCCTACACCTACGGGCAAACCATTAAGCATTAAGCATTGAGCATTCTTTGCAAGCAAAGCGACCAGAGGTCGAGCGAAGCATTGATTTAGGTGTAGGATAGGTAGGATAGGTAGGATAATTTTCCCTTTCGCTATTATATACCTGCGCGCGTACACGTACGCGCGTTGATAGTAGCAAAACCTGGAAATATCCCGCTTATCCCGCTTATCTCACAATGATCCTACACCTATCACAATTTATCCCGCACCCGAACCAGCACTATCTCGCAACTATCCCGCTTATCCCGCAGCACCACCACTGCGAGATAAGCGGGATAAGCGACTTCTTTTCCCGTTTGCCTATTCTAAGCGCGGATATGACAGTACCAGTTCCTTGTCAACACCATCCTAAAAGTCTGGAAGTACAGACTAAAGACCAGCAAGGTACGCCCTAAAGTTAAAACTGCGTCAACGTTTGATAAAACAACGACGTCGTTTGATAAAACAACGACGTCGTTTGATAAAACTGCGCCGATGTTTATTAAATCAGCGCCAATGCTATTTCTTTTTTCGTCTCAATATGACATCTTCAGCCCCTCTTATTGTTGCAGGATATCCTGCTGTTCCATTTGGAAAATAACGCCTTAAAAAAAAAACTATAAAACAAAACACCTTTTGGATAATTTTACTATCTTTGCACTCTGAGCAAATGCGTGCTACATAGAGCGCTGCAATGCCGTCAAGGAAGAGGACGAGTATATTCTCAGATTTTAAGGAAAATATTACAAACGATGACTAAGAACCGAATTAGCAAATTGCGAAAAACTTATGATAAAAACTATTGAACTATCACAATATCTGTTTCAGTACAAGACGAACGGGATGAAAGTCACGATAAATCTTTCCAAGCAAGTAACTGAAGTTATTGCCAGATATTTGTCTGCACGTCCGTTTCATCTTAATGTCATTGAGGCAGCATGTCGTGGCAAATTAAAGGAACCTGGTCATAGTCTTGTGCTGGCAGATATGCTTAGGCACCCTGCAATTCAATTATCCTTCTTAAAGAACTTTCTTGGAATAGATCACGACTATATGGAAGTAACAGCCGAAGCTGACAGAGTAGATGTCGCTTTGAGAGGACAAGGACTATTCATCATCTTAGAGAATAAAGTGAATGGTGCAAAAGAGCAAAAAAGTCAGATATACAGATATGTACATGAGATTGGTGTCGAGAAATACAGGTATTGTCTTTCTCAAATCTATGTAGTATACTTAAATCCAACGAATAGAGACTTACCCTCCATGTTCTCCCTTTGCGACGAAAGAAATGCGAACAATGTCTTTGAAGAATTAGGAAGCGACCATTTCATAGTGCGATCATATAAATATGACATCACGGACTGGCTGCGGAATATTTCCATAAATGGCGAACCTCATATTAGCAGTGCCCTTGACCAATATATTGATTATCTTGAAAATATGTTTCACACCTCCCAATTAGACAAAAAAATGAATATAGAACTCAGAAAAATTATTTTAAAAGAACTCCACGTTGAAAACAGTTCTTTAGAAGACCAAATTCAGGCTCTCGAAATCCAGGAAGACAAAACAAAGGAGCTGGACAATACCATTCAAAATCTGAAGGTAGAAATTACGAAAGAGCTGTCACATAAGAAAATGCGTGAATGGCAGTCTCAGGCTGAGCAACGGTTAGGGTTTAAACTTACCGAAGAAGATAACTCTTTTGGTATTAAGCTCAAAAATCAGGTTATGTTAGGCGTTTGGGATGGCTATGATTCAGAAGATGAACAATACCGTCCATATTGGGGATTAAAATGCGGCTCAGACGAAAAAGGGGCTGATCAGGACTCGTTTGCAGAAAACCTGCTAAAGAGAGCAGGCATAGGAGATTTCAAAACAGATAATGGATGGATTGCATGGGATTCTACAGATGATGGTCTTAAAATTTTCTTGAACCTTTATAATGCCGCTAAAGAAATGGGACTGCTGTAATAACTAACGAATTGATACGAATGAGTATAATAAATACTGACGATAAACTAAAGAGTCTGGTGTTCAGAGAACGAGACTCTCTTGACGAGGCATTGGAATTGTCCCTATGCCGTGATTTCTATAATAGGTTATTAGAAAAGGAACAAGGAGAAGCTAAGGCTGCATACCAAACATTAAGGCTTTACAATGACGCTTTATGGGTAGCATGTAAGGAAATAATACACCTGGATAGGGTTCAAATAGGCAACTATGAAGGTGTCAATCCTCCTTCTCGTTATTATGACTGGCAAAATGTCCTTGATTTGGCTCATGAGATTCCGCACAAAATACCCAGTAATGGACCAACCCCAAATGGCAAGAAAAGCGAAAGAGAATTATTTGCTGTTTCGTATTTGCCTTATGGGCAATGGGGCAAAACGGACTATACACCCTACGATGTCACTGGCTATTTGTATATGCCTTTAGTTGAATTGCTGTATGATGCTACAGATAATGATGATGACCGATTGATTATGCTTGAGGAAATCAGAAAAGATGTTGAGAGCTATTATGCTTGTGGTGAAGATCTAATGTACGAAGAACCATGGGTGTGGTCGTGTGCAAAGACACATATTATCATTGCAAGTAAAAGAAAAAGCAGAGATAACATTATAGTGAATTCTATCCCCGACCCACAAAAGAAAAGGCTCTACTTTACTTTAATGAAAAGAATGATAGAATGTGGTGGAGTAAAGTGTCTTGAAGATGGAACTTTCCAATTGACTAAGTGGGGCGTTTCCGACTTATCTTGCTTTATTCTTGAACTATCAAAAAGATTAGATTTGATTAAATCGGGACGGATACCTTTTAGCAAATATAATAAAATCTTTAGAAATCAAAACGGGATACTGTTTGCTAATCTTAAGGGCAATGTACTTTCAAAAGAAAAGTCAAAGATAGAAGACCTGACTGTAACAGAATACAAAACTATTTTTTCGGAGATTCTTAAACTCTTTTAATAACAACATTACCTGACATTACCGATTAGGACTGCTCCTTTTGGGGCAAATTTGTACCTTTGCAAGCGGAATCAGAAAGAATCTGTTCCGCTATTTTTTTATATTAAATAATACAAAATGAATACTAACTATTCACCAGCGCAGCAGTATCGGAGATACAGTAGCGCACCACATCAAACAGTGAGTAACGCCGAGGCTCTAAAGCAGGGTCTTCAAGAGTGCGTACTAAATGATGAACAGGTCTTTGAGCTGGCCATGCAGAGGTCTGACCAAATTGAGCAGAGCCTCTGGCAGATTCTTGCGCGTATAAATGACGTGCAGGCGAGAGCCTCCATCCTGCGAAAGAAACTTGACATTGCGGATGTCTCTCCAATCCCAGCTGAGGAGGGCCCTATGGTCGAATTTAAAGCAGGAATCAAAGCTGTGCCCGGAAGTTCATACTCACGCATAGTAAGCGGAGGCATCAAGCTGATTTTCAGCGAGTTAGCTGGCTTCTATAACACACAAGGGGAGGGCAGTTTGTTTTTGGGTATCTCCGATTCCACTCGAAAGCCGACCGCTCTCGAAGATCAATTTTCCCTTTTGTACCCATCGCTGTACTCGAGGGACCGCATTGAGAGCACGCTCTTCTATAACATAGCGAGGGCGTGGACCCAGAACCAAAAATACTTCCTGCAGTCACTCTCGTACCACTGGCTCCTTCTCGACTCGCACCTCGTACTCAGAATTGACGTAAAAAAAACTGTCAAAGATGACATCGTTTTGGTGAATCCGCACTCATGGGGTTTACCGATACGTTGTGGAAAATCTTTAACAATCTTGCACGGTTACGAATTAACAAGCTGGATTAGAAATAATATTAACATTTAAATACAAAGAAATATGGACGAAAAAGACATTAATCTTGACCACATCTACGATGATGACGATATCATCTTGGATGACCTCACAGACGAGGAGTACGACTACTTGGAAGAAAACGATCCAGATCGCTTGGCAGAAATCAGCGGGAACACCAACGATTACTATAATGATCTGATGTTTCCGGACGGCAATCCTGACGATGACTAAAACTTTATATGGGAGCCGTGACCGTGAGACACGTTCTTGCAGCTTGCTTGCGGCTCCCATTGATTTGAGAATTCAATATGTATAACAAATATAAATTGATTATGGAAAAGATTGATAAAAATTGGGCAAATCGTAAAGATGTATTGGTTCCGGATCTCAACGATTCAGAACTCGAATATTTGGCAAATCAAAACCCGAGGAGATTCAAGGAAATTGGTACGGCGACCCTTAGGCATTACGGTTTAGAGGAGATAAATTATTAATATTTTGATACAAAGAATTATGAAAATACGAGAACTTTGGGGGCTGCCATTAGCCTCTCTGCTACCAGGCGTTGGAACATCCGTCTACATAGCTAGTAAACTGTATAGCAAAAGAAAAGATTCCAGCCCTGAGCTTCCAGAGGAAGTTTTGAGGCAAAATCGTAAGCGATTTGAAGAGTTTCGGGATTTTTGGATCATAACAGGGCTCCTATTTCTACTGACACTAATAGTAAAAAGAGCATATTACTATAATCATCAAACAGAGCTTCTGCTGAATCATAATACTGAACAGGTAGTGACAAAACAGAAAAATCTGTGACAGAGAAGAAAAAGGGGCTGGCGTTTCAACTCCAGTCCCTCTTTCATAATCAGTGCCAATCAGTCAAATCATGTCAATCAGAAAATGGCAGAGGGACAGGTGACTCACCATCGGACGATTGGTACTCACCATCGGACGATTGGTTCTAACCATCGGCTTCTTCCATCCGGCATATCCTGTGGGTCTCTCGGCGGGCCTCGCGCCAGCGGGGGAAATATTTGTCCATGAGGGCGTGGAAGCGGGCGTTGTGGCTTGGCTCCAGGAGGTGGCACAGCTCGTGGACCACGACGTGTTCTACGCACCATTCGGGCAATAGCAGGACGTAGGCCGAGATGCAGATGCTGCGGTCGCGGACGTTGCACTGGCCCCAGCGCGAGATGGTGGGCTTGTAATAGACGATGCTTGGCTGAACGCCCATCTCCTTGGCATGGCGTTCCACCATCGGCTCCACCAGGGCCTTCAGTCGTTTCAATGCTTCGTCGGCTTGGGCGCGAGTGGCCAAAGGTAGTTTGTTGAAGAACGCTGCCCGCTGTTTCTGACGCTCAGAGGTCTTCTTCCTTGCCTGGTCAATCCAGTCACGGTGCTCCTCGATGAATGCCGTCACCTTATTGCGAGGCATACCGAAGGGTGCCGACACATGAACATCGCCATTCTTCACGATGCGCATCGACAGTCGGCTTGTCCGTCTGTATGTTACCTGAATTGTTTGCAATTTATGGTTATTCATTCCTTGAAGAACGGATCTTCTATTCACGAATGATCTTTCGGATGTTTCCCTTGCTGTCGCGTACGATGTCTACCACACCAAAGCGGTAGAGCAACTGGGTGGGCGCCGTTGTCACGCCGTTCATTCCCGTAGTGGTTATGGTGACGTCGAACGATGCCAGGCCACCGTTGACCGTCATGTTCGTTATCGGTTTGTTCATGAACTTGGTGCCGTCGCTGTTCTCACGATTCAAATTGGCTGCAGGTTTCGACGTGTTGGTCAGCGAGCTGTTCTCCTGATAAGGATAGGGCCATCCGTCCTCATAGGTTATGCTGGTCTTGTTGTTGGCATGGAACACGGTATAACGCTTTTGTTTAGCTGAGTTGGTTTCTTCCTCCGTGCTCGTCCATATAGCGGGGTCGTAGTCGATGTGGAAGATCAGGATGCCGCTGCCGGGAAGGTCGGCGTCCCATCCCCTTGGCTGGCGGTTCTCCACGATGTAGTACTCGTTCTCCCATCCGTCGTTGCGTATAAGGTATGCTGTACCTTCGTCCGCCAAGGCCGGCATGTTGACAACGGACGTCGTGCTCGTCAGTTCTATAGGCGTGAGCCATCCCATCAGCCAGCGCTCGTGGGCAGAGTAGCCGGCAGGCAGGAAGCCCCCGCTGTTGTAGTTGCCATTGTCCATGAGGTCCCAGTTGTGCAATACCGTTGTAGAGTAGCCATAGTAATAGTCGGGGAATCCGAAGCAGTGGGAATATTCGTGACAGATGGTGCCGAAAACGCCGTAGTCACCATTCTTTGACAGCTCGTTCAAGGCACAGTAGCAGTCAACCAGATAGTCCTTGCCGTCAGCAGAAACGGTAATGGGGTCGCAGTAGACGTCCTGTAGACGATCTTTCAGGTGCTCGCTCATCCACCACTGGTGCGGCCAAATCAGGTCGGAACCTGTACTGTCGTGCATACCGTGACCGGCATAGACGATGAGCAGCTGGTTGACTTTCCCGTCGCCGTTCCAGTCGTATTTGCCCCAGTCGATGTCGAGTGTCTTCAGCTTGTCCACGATGTCCTCGACTAGGTACTGCGAGTTCTCGTCATCTTCGTCCGTGCTGGCATACTTCTTCGCATCGCCGCTGACCTGCACGTATACCAAGTCGAAGACGACGTTGAAGGCACCATAGCTCTGAGCCGCGAAATAGTCGCGGACGGAACCTTGGAAAGGCCCGTCCGTGAAATGCTCGGTATTGAAAATGTTGTTCCATAGCTCCAGTGTAGCAGCCTCTCCGCCAGCGAACGAGCGGTTGTTGAACGCCACCAGTACGGTCAACTGGTGACGCTCACCGTGATAGAAGTCGCCACCAGGCGTCCGGCCATCGCTGCCTCCACGGCGCAGGTGAACACTCTGCGGACGTGGTGTGCCGCGACGGCATCCCTGCTTCGAAAGGCCCTCTTGGGCGATGGCTGTCAGTGTAGTCACTGACAGCAGCAATCCTGTAATTATTAAACGATAATATCTCATCACTTTTCCGTTATCGCTCAGGGGGTCTGTCCCCCTGAGCGATTCATTTTACAGCTCCGTGATTTCCGGGTGTTGGACGGCGAGGGGGAGATCCTTCTGCGAGAGGTAGAACATATAGAGGATGCAGTCCTTGGTGCCGCGGTTCTCGCCGTGGTGGATGGTGCCGACCATCTCGACGACGGCCTCGCCCTCATGGACGACCTTCGTCTTGCCGTCCAGTCCGATGATGGTCAGTTCGCCCTGCACCAGCACGCCGTAGTTCATGGCGACGTGGTGGTGCCAGCCGAGCTTCTGACCGGCGGGGAAGACGTACTTCACGGCCACCAGTTCGGGACGGCCCTGGAAGTAGTCGGGCAGCTCGACGCCGTCCCAGCTCTGGCTGGTGCGGATGAGCTCGGTGCTCTCCACCTTCTTGGCTGCGGTTTCCTCTTGTGCGGGGGCGTCGTCTTGCGCTTTCGCCTCCTTGCACGATGTCATCACGCTGGCGCCGCAGAGCAGGATGGCGGCGAGCATCCATTGCATATACTTTTTCATTGTCTTTTGACTTTTTAATTATTACATTTTCTAATTATTACATTTTCTAATTATTACATTATCAGAAGTCCAGGCGGTAGAAGATGTTTGGCAGCGAGATGCCTGACTCGTCGGTGCGCACGTCGCGGGTGCCCAGGTCGAAGCGCTGATACTGCGGTGCCTTCGTGCCCAGGACGTTCACGCCCTCAAAGGCGAAGGTGTGGCTCACGCGGCGGCGGTTGATCTTGTAGCTCACGGTGAGGTCGACGATGCCCGTCGGGTCGAAGCGCTCGGAGAAGGCCTCGTTGTCCTTATAGACGGGGTTGTCGTCGATGATACCCTTTGCCACATTGGCGCGCATCTGATCAACATCCACTGGTGTATAGCGCAGACCGCCCTGGATGCTGTACTTAGCACTGATGTTGAACACGTTCTTACCAATCATCCACTCCT
>JAEEGG010003229.1_pt1 | contig 40816 bp, 36 predicted proteins | sample 9134161 | NCBI WGS metagenome assembly JAEEGG01 (sample SAMN16246543, study PRJNA631951) | gut metagenome | biome: gut microbiome; feature: rumen; material: CR-attached | host: Bos | place: Iran: Karaj | collected 2018-10 | reverse complement strand
AGTACGCCATTCAATAAGTTTTGTCCGGTTTGTTTTATAACAGTCACCGTTCATCGAAAATAAACTGGCAGGTTTTATTCCGCAGAGGGCCGGGGCTCCGCAATTTAATATAGTCTCATCAAAACTCATTATTTTTCCAAAAAAAACGGCGTCCTGCGGAGAGTCAAGAAACAGTCAGAACCAGACCCCGCAGGACGCCATGAGGTACACCGTCAGTTAGCAACCGCTAACTTTCATTGTTAGCATACGCTAACGTTTATTTTTTGTCAATACATTTCAGAATTTTTTATCAGTTTAAATTTAACGGATTACTGCACCGTCGGGACCAGCTTCGATATTTGCAGTGTACGGGTGTTTTTTAGCGTTTTGAGTAAAGTATTGAATATCAAGGGCGTATTCGCTCAATACATCGTCCACGTGATAATTCAAGTGGACTGTTGATTTTAAGCCTTCACCGTCGGCATCGCTCAGGGCTCCGTATAATTCAATCAGGTCAAAGGTAATCGGGAGCAACTTCTGCAAATGGCGCTCCTCAAACTTTTTTTGAACAAATGCTTTTTGAATTTTACGAATTTTTCTCGGGTCACCGCATTCTTCAACTTGAATTTGATTTGCCTTCAAATAGCGCTCAAAGTCAGTAAAAAAAGCGGAAGGCGCCTGGTGCAGGGGGTACAAAATGCTGTTGAACCAGCTGACTGCGCGGCCCTGTGTGTAAAAAAGATTTACCGCCTGAGAAAGCGACTTTGCTTCTGCGAGGGCACCTTCATCAAAGGTCGGAGTACGAAGGACATTGTACGGAGGCATCTGCTGCCACACAAGATTAAAGCCCTTTGCATCGTCGTGGAGTTTTGTTCCGGGCAGTACGCTCAGACAGAACAATTCAAGATTGTTCGGATAGAGGCTCAGGGCAAAATCGATGCTCTTTTTAAAGCCTTTAAAAGTGTCGCCGGGAAGCCCGTAAATCAAATCGAATCCAAAAGTTACGCCCGCTTCATTCAGGTAACCGATGTTCTTTACAAACTTTTTTTTGTCCAGAGTGCGGTGAACGTTTTTAAGAACTTCCGGATCCGCACTCTGCATTCCGATCTGCAAAGCGCACGGAATTTCTGAAAAGGCATGGGCAAGTTCTCTGTCAATAAACTCAGCGCGTGCTTCAAAGTAAAAGAACATTCCATGTGTCTTCTGCTTAATCATTTTAAGCATTTTGAGGGCGCGCTCCTTGCTTGCGTTATAAGTCGGGTCCAGAACAAAAACCTGTGCGATTTTCTGGCGTTCAAAAAGTTCAAGCTCTTTTTCTATGCGCTCCATCGGAAAGTATGAAACACGGTTTTCGCCCTTGCTTTCGTAACAGTAACTGCATTTAAAAGGGCATCCTCGGGCAAGTTCCCAGAGGGCGCCTCCGTAGCGCGATGCATCGATTGTTCCGTCGAGATAAGGCGAAGAAAGCTGTTCCGGTGGACAGGGATGTGCCCTGCAGGTTGCCGCCAGCGGAATTGTTTTGGCTCCGTCAAAATAATAAACTCCGTCCAGTTCTTCTGCCTTTTCACAGCCGGAAAGCTTGAGCAGAACTTCCTTTGTTGCAGTTTCGCCGTTCCCGCTTACAAGATAATCAAATGAGCGGAATGCGTACGGGTCTGCGGTAACTTCAGGACCGCCTGCAAGTGTTATGATGTTGGGAAGGAGTTTTTTTAAGGTAAGGGCCGCTTCTTCAAGAATTACGTGATTCCAGACATATACGCTGAAACAGGCAAAATCAGGCTTTTTTTCGGCGATTTTGCCCGCGATGTACTGTCCGATTGCGTAAACTGCCTTCGGGCCCTTTGTATCATAAAGTTTTACTATTTCGCGCTCTTCGCGGTTAAAATCGATTAATTCAACCTCTAAAAGGCCTTTTGAACGCGGGTCAGATTTTGCGGCCGAAGCAACACAGGCCGCCCCCAGAGGAAGGGATTGAGGTGATTTTTCTATCAGCAAGGTTGTAAACAGAGCCTTTTTCATCTGGGACTGACCGGTTGAATTCAACTATTTGTTTTTGTTGATTATGCGTTCTTCAAATTTGCCTGTTGCAATGTCGATGTAGCGGACAAAGAGACTTACTTTGTTGTCTTCGTTCAGGCTTGACCAGAGCATGTCTGCAAATTCGTCGATTGAACCTTTTAATTCAACAAGTTCAGGTTCGCCTTCAAAGCTCGGGAGCGGATTTCCGTTACCCATGTAAGTATGAATAAATCTTCCCTGACCCTTCAAAGGATTGTCATAAGTGTAAGTAAAGCGGAGGGTGTTGTCGCCGTTTCCGTTATCGCTTTTGAGAATTGAAATTGCGTAGTCAAATTTTCCGTCTTTTACATTGAGCAGAGATGAAATGCGCGGAGTAAAGTTTGGAGCGTCGTGTTCGTATTTGCGGCTGCGAAGTGACTGTTCAAAAGTCTGTCCTGCCTTGAGACCGTCATAGATTGTATCTGTCTGATCACCGTTTGTAACGATTGTCTGGCTTCCAAGCTGGCGTACTGCAGCATAAATGATAAGGCTCGGGTCGCCTGCGATAAGGCTCGGGTCAAAGGCTTTTGTGCGTACAACTTCTGAGCCGTTTTCGCTTTCTGCAACAAAAACTCTGTTGCGGCTTCCGGCACTGCGTCCCATTGTCCAGTATGCGCTGACTGCGTACTTTCCGTCAGCAGAAAGTCCTGCTACGATTCCGCGTCCAGGATATTCATTTTCTTTGAGAATTTTTTCCAACTGCTTAATCTGCATATAATTACCTCGTATAAATTCAAGTTTGTTCATTATCCACTTTACACCGATTATTATCAAGTAAAACAAGGCTTTGAGAACGAAACTTTCTTTAGTCTCGCTTGTTATAAATTTAACAAAATCAGCCGATTATTATATAATGGGAATGTCAAAAAGACACTGCCTTTGGAGATGTTTTATGTTTAAGAGATTCAAGAAGGAAGAGAGTAAAAATATTCTGGAGCCGATTGAGGAAGTTGAAGATCTTGAAGTTCTCAATGAGTACAAACAGAAATTCAACCTGGTTCAGAGTTTCAGAAAATGGCGCAAGGGCCTCAAAAATACAATTGCGTTCCGCTTTGCCATCACGCTTTTAGTTATTCTCTTTTTATTTTTCTCTGTGCTTTCTTTTATCCTTATCCGCTCTATCGGTAACGACAATATCGAAACATATGCTACTTTCTCTTCATCTCTGGCAGAACGCACATCTTCTGTAATTTCCTACTGGCTCGACGGATTTTTTAAGGATCTCCGTGTATTCTCAAAAAGTGACGCATTCCTCACGGGTGATATCAAAACTGCCCGTGATTATATGCTCAGCAACACCCGTCTCATCGGTTCAAATTTTGACTTTGTAGCCTTTGCAGATGTAAACGGCGATATGTATTCATCAGACGGCCGTGAAGGAAACGTTTCTGACAAACTTTACTATTCGGAAATTTCCGGAAAGGGAAAAGCCCAGTACATTTCAAATCCTGAACTTTCCGTAGACGGCTCATATTATGTATTTTATGTTGCAGTTCCTTTGTACAACACAAACAACGTATACTGGGGCGTATTCTTTGCAGCAATTCCACTGCGCACCGTAAACAACGAAATTCAGCAGACAAAAACAACAGAAGACTCATACATTTACGCAATCGACGGCGCAGGCAACATTATCGCCCACCCGGACAGCGAGCGCATTATGAAAAACTTTTACACAATGGGCGACGCTCAATCCGGCCTTGAAGGTTACCAGCAGATGACCGGCAAAATGGTTATGGCCCAGACCGGCAGTGCTGTAATCACAGAAACTGACACAAAAGTTAAACACCACGTTTTCTATACACCGATTTACCGCACAGACTGGTCGCTTGCAGTTTCCGTTCCGGACGGCTCGGTAAAGGCAAGTGCATACAAGAGCGGTCTCCGGATTATTTTATGTACTTCAGTTATCGCTCTCCTGCTTTTGATCTTTACTTCAGTTTACATGAATATATTGATTCACCCGCTTATTAAACTCAAGGATTCAATTATCGAAATCGCATCCGGCGACGCCGACTTAACAAAGCGAATCGATGTTCACACAAAAAATGAAATCGGTGACGTAGTTCGCGGATTCAACTCATTTACGGAAAACCTCTGCCACATCATCAGCCGCATCAAGGAATCAAAGGATAAACTTGAATCCGTTGATAACGAAATGCACAATACTTCGCTGGAAACAGGTTCTTCCATCGATCAGATTATCCAGAATATTGAACAGGTCAGCTCGCAGATTAATCTCCAGGGGGAGTCAGTTGAAGAAACCGTTAAGCAGGTTAACCAGATTGCCAGAAATATCGAAGACCTGAACAATCTTATTGAAAATCAGTCTTCCGGAGTAACCCAGGCCAGCGCCGCAGTTGAACAGATGCTTGGAAACATCACTTCAGTTTCCCGCAGCACCGAACACATGGTCGACGCTTTCAGTCAGCTTGAACGCCATACCAGGGACGGAATTTCCAAGCAGAACAGCGTAAACGAACAGATTACCCTCATGGAAGAACAGAGCCAGATGCTTTTTGAAGCAAACAGGACGATTTCTAAAATCGCCGGCGAAACAAACCTTCTTGCCATGAACGCCGCAATCGAAGCCGCACACGCCGGAGCCGCAGGACGGGGATTCAGCGTTGTAGCCGACGAAATCCGTGCCCTGAGCGAAAACTCAAGCCAGCAGTCAAAACGCATCGGCAACGAACTTAAAAAGATTCAGGAATCAATCAAGAATGTAGTTCAGTCCAGTGTAGAAGCAAAACAGTCATTCAATTCGGTTACAGAACAGATCCGTGCCACAGACCAGCTGGTTAACCAGATTAAGGGTGCCATGGAAGAAAGCGAAATCGGAAGCCATCAGATTACCGACGCCCTCAAGATGATGAACGACAGTACATCTGAAGTTCGTGCTTCTTCTGCAGACATGTCTTCGGGCAACAGCGCAATTTTGTCCCAGATTAACAAACTGCAGAGCGTTACACAGCAGATTAAGGCAAGCATGGGCGGCATGACAGAAAGTGCAAACCAGATTAACAAAAACGGTCAGACTCTTGCTTCAATCTCCGATACAATGCAGGAAAGCATCCAGAAAATCGGCAGCCAGATTGACCTGTTTAAGGTTTAACCCACTTTTTTATTTAAGCAAGATTCTCTATAATCGTTTTATATGACAACGGAACTTTCTATTATCATTACGCCCGAAGAAGAAAATAATCAGGCAGTAATCAGTCAAAAAATTCTCCAGGCCCTCGATCAAAAACACATTGATTACAAGGGACAGAAAGTTACGCCCGTTTTTGAAAAAAAATCCATCGACGCACGCCGTGCGCAGATAAAACTTTTTATGCGCTACAAAGTTTACATCGGTGAAGAACCGGAAAACGAAGACGATGTAGCAATGAGATGGAAAAAGGCAGACGGTTCAAAAAAAGTAATTATAATCGGATGCGGACCTGCAGGCCTGTATGCGGCCTTCCGTCTTTTTGAAAGCGGAATTACACCGATTATTATTGAACGCGGCTCTGCAACTGCAATCCGTAAAAACGACATTGACAATTTGACCGGCCAGGGCGAATTGAACGAAAACTCAAACTTCTGTTATGGCTCAGGCGGTGCCGGAACTTTTTCAGACGGAAAACTCTACACGCGTTCAAACAAGCGCGGCGATATCTACAAAATTTACCGCATCTTTGTTGAATTTGGTGCCACAGAAAATATCCTGACCGACGCTCATCCCCACATCGGAACTGATAAGCTTCCAAAAATCATCGACGCCATGGAAAAGAAAATTGTTGAACTTGGCGGACAGATTTACTTTAATCACCTTTTCACTGAATTTATCACCGAGCGCACGCCGGATCTTACTGCTAAAGGCGTAAAAGTTACCGACCTCAAGACCGGTGAACAGAAGGAACTCTACGCGGACAAAATAATCCTTGCAACAGGTCACTCTGCCGCAGACATTTATAAAATCATAGCCGATGTTGAACCGGCCTGTCTTGAAGCAAAAACTTTTGCAGTGGGAGTCCGTGTTGAACACCCCCGCGCCCTTATCGACAATATCCAGTTCCACGGGCAGCAGATGTCCCAGGCCGCTGAATACAGACTTACTGCACAGGAAAACGGACGGGGTGTATACAGTTTCTGTATGTGTCCGGGCGGTTACATCGTTCCCTGCGCAACAAGAACAGACCAGATTGTAATCAACGGAATGTCATCTTCCGGACGTAACAGCCAGTGGTCAAACGCCGCAATCGTCGTAGAACGCCGCCCGGAAGACATTCCCGAGGAATTTGTAAAGATTGCAGAAGAACAGGGTTGCCGTGCACTTGCAGGCCTTTACTGGCGCACATGGCTTGAACAACTGACCCAGCACTATGGAAAGGGGCAGTATGCTCCGGCACAGCGCCTTACAGACTTTTTGAACCATAAATTAAGCGACAGCCTTCCTGTTACAAGTTACAAACCGGGAGTAATTTCGAGCAGACTCGATGAGTGGCTTCCAAAAGAAATTTCCGAAAGACTTCAGATGGCATTCAAGGATTTTGGACACCAGATGAGGGGCTTTGTTTGTGATGATGCTCTTTTAATCGCAAGTGAAACACGAACAAGTACACCTGTCCGTATTCTGCGCAATAAAGAAACTCTTGAATGTGAAGGAATTAAAAATCTCTATCCATGCGGAGAAGGAAGCGGATACAGCGGCGGTATTGGTTCTTCGGCAATGGATGGTGAGCGCGTTGCAGCCGCAATCGCGCACACACTTGTCTGATTTAGAGAACGCTCTTTAAGAACTGCTGCAAACGAGGGCTCTTCGGATTATTAAAGATTTCTTCCGGAGTGCCTTCTTCCTGAATGATTCCGCCTTCCATAAATACAACGCGGTTTGCAACTTCGCGGGCAAATCCCATTTCGTGAGTTACAACAATCATCGTCATACCGTCTTCGGCAAGTTTTTTCATTACAGAAAGAACTTCTCCAACGAGCTCAGGGTCGAGCGCTGAGGTAGGTTCATCAAAAAGCATGATTTTTGGTTCCATTGCAAGGGCGCGGGCAATCGCTACACGCTGCTGCTGACCGCCGCTGAGCTTGTTCGGATACTCATCAACCTTGTCTGCAAGACCTACGAGCTTTAAAAGTTCAAGAGCTTTGGCACGGGCCTGTTCTTTTGATACTTTTCTAACCTGAATCGGAGCAAGCATTACGTTTTCAATTACGGTTTTATGCGGAAACAGATTGAACTTCTGGAATACCATTCCCATTTCAAGCAGAATCTGTTTGCGTTCATTTTTATGTATCTTGTATTTGCAGTGACCGTTTTCGTATTCATCAAGGAGAGTGTCGTCAACGTAAATACGGCCGTTGTCGATGTGCTCAAGATGGTTCAGGGTTCTCAGGAAGGTTGATTTTCCGGAGCCGGAAGGTCCGATGATGCAGACAACTTCCTGAGGTTCAACCTTTAAAGAAATTCCCTTGAGGATTTTAAGGTCGCCAAAATATGTATGTATTTCTTCTGTTTTAATAATGCTCATTTTTAGTCCCCTGTTTATTCGTAAATGCTGAATTTCTTTTCGGTTTTATTGAATACAAGAGAGAATACAGCAGTAATAATCAAGTACAAAACCATAGCAGGCAGGTAAACGAGTTCGTTTCCTGAACTTGAAGCAATACTTCGTGTAATCTTGGTAATATCTTCGAGGGCAATAAGAGAAACGAGGGAAGCGTCTTTTAATACCATGATAAATTCGTTGCCCACAGAAGGAATCAGACGTCTAATAGACTGAGGAACAATGACGTATGCCATTGTCTGAAAATAATTCAATCCGAGTGCGCGGCTGGCTTCGTGCTGGCCCTTATCGATGGATTGAATTGCGGCGCGGATGTACTCAGCCATGTATGCGGCAGAGTTTAAGCCGAATGCAATGAATGCCGCAAGAAACTTATTTCGCAAAGTAAGGAACGGACAGAGTTTTGGAAGACCAAAATACAAAAAATATAACTGCATCAAAAGAGGTGTTCCTCTGAAAAAGAAAATGTAAGCAGAACAGATTTTGTTGATAATCTTTTTCTTAGAAATCTTTCCGAGGGCAAGCAAGAGTCCAAAGACAATACCTGCTGAGACTGCTGCCAGAGTAAGCAAAATGGTAATTCTTGCTCCGTTCAACAACGCCGGAATCCAGCCAATAATTTTTTGAAGTGCGCGTTCCATCAATATTTCCTTAAAAAGCAAGAACCGTCCTGCATCAGCAGGGCGGTCTTAAACTTGTTTTAGTTAGAAGTTAAGTCAGTTCCAAAAACGCTTTCTGAAACAGCCTTGAGACTTCCGTCTGCCTTGATTTCTGCAAGGGCTTCGTTAACTTTATCGAGAAGGGCTTTGTTTCCCTTTTTAACTGCAATACCAAAGTATTCGTCAGGCTCTCCAACCCAAACACTCTTGTATTTTGAATCAGGTCCAAGGTAAGCAGCGCTTACAAGTGCGTCAGAAATAACTGCATCGCAGCGTCCGAGTCCAAGTTCGTCATAAGCGTTGATAACTTTATCAAATTCAGCAGGTTTGAATTTCAATCCTTTTTCTACGAGTTTAGCCATATAGTAGTCAGAAGTTGTTTCTGCCTGGTAAGCTACAGTGTAACCTTCGAGATCTTCCGGTTTTGTGATGTTTGCTGTTGAATCCTTCTGAAGGATGATAGCCTGGCCGTTTCCGATGTATGCATCAGAAAAGTCCATTGATTCAAGACGTTCCGGTGTGATAGTAGCAGCAGAAATTACAACATCGTATTTGTCTGTTTCGAGACCGGCAAAAATTCCGTCCCATGCAGTATCTACGATTTCGGCTTTGAGACCGAGTTTTGCAGCGAGCAGTTTGCCCATTTCAACATCGAATCCCATTGGTGTTTTACCATCGTCTGCATAGTATTCCATCGGAGGGTAACCGATTTCCATACCAATCTTGAATACACCTTTTTCAATAGTGAATTCACCTTTTTCAACTTTTTTACTACAGCCTGTTACTGCCATAATCATAAGTGCAGAAGCAAGCAAAGCCACAAATTTTTTCATAAACCTATCCTCCATACGTATGAAAAAAAATCAACCAAAAATAAAAGACGACGGGGTATAATAAAAACACCGTCGTCTTTATGATTAGATTTTAATTGATATATTTTTCTTAGTCAACGCAAGAGGTCTAGAAGACAGCTACTACTTCGTTGTTTGGATATTTTTCCTTAATCCATTCGCGAACTTTTTCGCTCTGCAAAGCTTTTACGAGAGCCTTGATTTCCGGAGCATCCTGGTTACCGTCGTTAACAGCAATTATGTTAACATATGGTGATTCTTTACCTTCAACAAAAAGTCCGTCTTTTTCTGCGCTCAATCCGGCAGGAATAGCGTAGTTTCCGTTGATTACTGCAGCGTCAACATCGCCCAGAACACGAGGGAGGGAAGCAGCTTCAATTTCGCGGAATTTAAGATTTTTTGTGTTTTCAGTTACATCAAGAGGTGTAGCTGTAATTCCGGCTTCTGCCTTGAGACTAATCAAGCCTGCAGCCTGGAGGAGAAGAAGTGCACGGCCTTCGTTTGTCGGGTCGTTAGGAATTGCGATTTCTGCTCCGTCAGCAAGTTCTTCAAGCTTGTTAACTTTTTTAGAGTAAAGAACGATTGGTTCAACATGGATACCGCCTGCGTTAACAAGGTGATAGCCCTTTTCTTTGTTGAATGAATCCATGTATGGAAGGTGCTGGAAGTAGTTGGCATCGATATCGCCGGCATCTACAGCATCGTTTGGAGTTACATAGTCTGTAAACTCAACAACAGTAAGGTCGATTCCTTCTGCTTTAAGATCATCCTTAACGAGGTTAAGAATTTCTGCGTGAGGTTCAGGAGTAGCGCCAACCTTAAGAACGCCCTTCTGAATTGTTGATGCTGATTTTTTGCTGCATCCTGCAAAAGCAAAAACGAGCAAGGCTGCGCTTACTACAGCTGTAAGTTTTTTCATGGTGTTTTTTCCTCCATGTTTTTAAAATAAGTGTATTACCTAGTAACACACTATGTTATACTGACAAATAAAACCGTTACTGTCAATACTGTTGAATTCAACTCTTTTTTATTAAGTTTTTTTTACTTGTTATTTTGAATTTGGTGAGATAAAATTAAGGCATAATATTTTTCAGCTTATGGGTGGCGTAAGCCTCTATGGCTTAAAAGGAGAAAAAAATGGCAAAAAAAGGTAATGTAAATTTACTCTATGTTTTAGGTATGGCTCTTGTTGCAATCGGATGTGTACTGCCGATGTTCAAACTCGGACCATTTTCTGCAAATGTTTTCCGCTTTATGGATTTTGACAGTGCCGGTTCAATCGGTGCAATCCTTCTGTTTGCAGGAGCTGTAGCAGGTCTTGTTTTCAGCTTTGTTTCTGTCGGAAATGCATCTTTGCTCAAACTCGTAGCCCTTCTCGCTTCAATCATCGGCGGAATCCTTCTTTTCGGCGTTGACAGCGAATTGGGATTTAAAATCCTCAAAAAAGTAGCTTACATCGGTCTTTACGTTGTACTTGCCGGCTGGGTTGCTGCCTGCATCGGTTATTTTTCAAATAAATAATTGGTTTTAACCGTAAAAAAAACTGCCTTCAAACAGGCAGTTTTTTTATGTCCTTTTATTTTTCTTCCATCTGAATTTTTATATCATTTCCCTGCACTTCTACCTTTGCATGGCTTCCCATAATCAAAGGCATTGAAGGGTCAATGTGACCGATGTCAGCATCCATGATAACCGGCACATTCAGGCTTCCGAGAATATCAGTCACCGCATTATATTCATCAACGCCCATCAGGCTCTGCCTGAACGATGCCAGCGGCCTTCCAAAAATAAAGCCGGCAGCATTTTTGAACCAGCCGCCTTCACGGAGGTGCCAGAGTGAGCGGCGTATATCCATCGGATTCTGGTCACAGCTTTCAAGAACCCAGATTACCTTTCTGTTGTTTTTATTGAATTGTTCAACTCCATCAAGTTTTGTCCCGCTCAAAAATGTAAGGCAGTCGAGACATCCGCCGATTAAAGTTCCATCAAATTCAATTTTTGTGTCGTCGCCGGCTTTAATCAGTCCTTTTTTTGAATCAACAAAGCTTGTAAGAACCTTTTCGTCCGTGTAAATGTACGGGCTCAAAGGGTCTTCTGATTCAACTTCCGGATTCTGAAAAGACGGATAGCCGAACACTGTGTATTTTTTTCCTTCAAGAATTTCCCAGGCGTCCTTTTCGCTCTGCTCCCACGGTTTTCCAAAACCAGGAGCATTCGGACCGTAAATGGCAGGAATTCCGGAAACTGTAACAAGGGGAAAGATAAAATTTGTATTGTCTGAATAGCCCATAAACCATTTTGGTTTTGCGGATTTGAGTTTTTCAAAATCGATGTGGGTTACGGTTTCGCACATGAGTTCGCCGCCGCCACAGCTCAAAACAGCGTTAATTTTCGGGTCCAGGTAAAAATCAACAAGTTCTTTTGCGGCAACTTCCGGCTTTGTAGAAATTCCAAGACCGTCTGATTTGTGACAGCACTCGCCGATAACTACATTGTAGCCCAGGGCCTTAAACTGCTTTACAGCCTCATCAAACCGGAATGTGTACGGCTCTGTTGTAGCTCCAAAAGACGGAGCCGCAATTGCGATTGTGTCACCTGGTTTAAGTGGTTCTGGAAATTTCATTTACACCTCGCTTTTTTTAAGTTCAGGGAGAACCTGGGCAAGAACAACGGCGATAAAAATCAATGCACAGCCGGTTGCCATCCGCACGGTTAGATGCTCGCCGAGCACGATGAGCCCGAACAGCACGCCGAATACGGATTCAAAACTCATCAGAAGACTTGTCCAGGCAGAAGGCAGATATTTTAAGCCCACATTCTGCAGGACAAAGGCAACAAGTGTAGAAAATACGCCGAGATAAAGCATACTGATGATTACGCGGCCGTTTGTCATCTGTTCAACAGGCATCGGACCGTCAAAAAACGGAGCCAGAATCCACGAAAATATTGCCGCAAACAAAAATTGAAGGGCAGTCAAAACAACCGGGTTGTGTTCTTCGTTGTATTTTGCCGTAAAATAAATGTGGACAGCATAAAAAATGCCGCAGATTAAAGTCAAAACGTCGCCGATATTAATCATTGCGCTGTCGCTGCTGCCAAGGGCAAGAAGGCCGATTCCCACAACTGACATGAGGGCACACAAAAATACGTACCATTGAGGGCGCTTTCTGGTAAAAATCCAGATTAAAACCGGAACGAGAAATACATAAATTGTGGTTAAAAACGCGTTTTTACCCGCTGTCGTGTAGTTACAGCCGATTGTCTGAAAAAGGTATGCGGCAAAAAGATAAAATCCAAGGACAGCTCCGTGAATCCATCCCCTCTTTCCAAGTTTTACGAGCGACTTAAAAAAGAGTGCACACAAAATAACTGAGGCAATCGTAAAGCGGAATGCCATCATCCAGACCGGACCAATGTAGTCCAGACTGTCTTTTACAACAACAAACGCAAAGCCCCAGATGGCGGCCGCTAAAAGCACGCCAACTGAGCAGAGTACAAAACGGGTCTGATTATTCATTTTTATTTTTTACTATCAGAAACTTGAACTTTCTTAAGCTTCCAGATATCCCTTACGTAGTCTTCGATTGTACGGTCACTTGAGAACTTGCCGCTGTTGGCAATGTTGATAAGTGCCTTGCGGGCCCAGCCCTTTCTGTCAGTATACGCTGCTGCAATTTTTTCCTGAGCCTTGCAGTAAGAATCAAAGTCTGCCAGGAGGTAATAAACATCAGGACGCTGACCTTCTACACCATAAACGAGGGAATCGTGGATTTCCTTAAAGATCTGGCGGCTCGGGTCATAAGTTCCGTCAACAAGCTGTTCGATAACCTTTGAAAGAGCAGGATTGCGTTCAAGATACTGCTGAGGATTGTATGAGTGTTCGCTTTCCATCTTGATGATTTCATCAGAAGTCAAACCAAATACAAAGTTGTTTTCTTCGCCGGCTTCCTTAAAGATTTCGATATTTGCCCCGTCGAGAGTTCCGAGGGTGAGCGCACCGTTAACCATGAACTTCATGTTTGAAGTTCCCGAAGCTTCTTTTCCGGCAGTAGAAATCTGTTCAGAAACATCAGCTGCAGGGAAGATTTTTTCTGCTACGGAAACACGGTAGTTTTCGATAAATACTACGCGGAGCTTTCCTCCAACGCGGCGGTCGTTATTGATTCGTTCGGCAACTGTGTTAATCAGTTTAATGATTGACTTTGCACGGCGATATCCGCTTGCGGCCTTTGCACCAAAAATGAATGTGCGGTGCGGCGGGTTGAATGAAGGATCTTCAATTATGCGGTTGTAAAGATACATAATGTGAAGAATATTCAAAAGCTGGCGTTTATATTCATGAAGGCGCTTAACCTGAACATCAAAAATGCTGTCCGGGTCAAGGAATTCATTCTGCTTGCGCTTTAAGTATTCAGTGAGAACTTCCTTGTTGTGGCGTTTGATTGCAATCAGCTCTTCAAGGGATTTGTCGTCATCAGCAAATTTTTCCAGTTCCTTAAGTTTGGTCAAATCTTTTTCCCAGCCGTGACCGATTCTTTCTGTGATGAATTTTGAAAGTTCTTCGTTTGAACTCAACAACCAGCGGCGCTGTGTAATACCGTTTGTTTTATTGTTGAATTTCTGCGGATACAATGCGTACCAGTCTTTTAATTCCTGGGTTTTGAGGAGTTCTGTGTGAAGGGCTGCAACACCGTTTACACTGAAGCCCGCATGAATTGCAAGCCATGCCATGTAAACCTTTCCGTCGTGGATAATCGACATATGATTCTGCTTTGCATAGTCTGTCGGGAATTTTGCACGAAGTTCAATTGCAAAACGGCGGTTGATTTCTTCGACAATCTGATAAATACGCGGAAGCAGTCCCTGGAAAATAGAAATATCCCATTTTTCGAGTGCTTCTGCGAGAATTGTATGGTTTGTGTAGGCAAAAGTCTTTGTTACAACATCCCAGCTTTCGTTCCATCCCATCTGGTATTCGTCCATGAGAATACGCATAAGTTCAGGAATTGCAACTACCGGATGAGTGTCATTCAACTGAATTACATGATATTCCGGGAATTTTGAAAAGTCTGTTCCGTGGTTTGCCACAAAGTGATGAACCAGGTCCTGCAGGGACGCAGAACAGAAGAAGTACTGCTGCTTTAAGCGCAGTGCCTTTCCCTGGGGTCCGTTGTCATTCGGGTACAAAACCCGAGTGATGTTTTCCGCATTATTCTGACGGAATACAGCTTCGTTGTAGCGCATATCGTTGAACAGCTGGAGGTCAAATCCGTCCGGACTTGAAGCCTGCCAGAGGCGCAGGGTGTTAACTGTATTTGTGTCGTAACCTACAATCGGCATATCGTAAGGAGTTGCGATTACTTCTTCAGCGTTTTCGATGTAAAAGCGGTCCTGTCCGTCAGGAGTTTTTCCGTATTTGATTTCTCCGCCGAACTTTACTGTAACTGAAAGGTCAGAGCGTTTGATTTCCCACGGATCGCGGTGCTTGAGCCAGTTATCCGGGTATTCAACCTGGTAACCGTTTTCGATGTGCTGTTCAAACATACCGTACTGGTAGCGGATACCGTAACCATGTCCCGGATAGTCAAGTGTGGCAAGAGAATCCAGAAAACATGCGGCAAGACGGCCGAGACCGCCGTTACCAAGACCTGCATCCGGCTCTTCGTCTTCGATAATATCAAAATTGATGTCCATGTCTTTGAGAACCTTTTTAACTTCGTCCTTGATTCCAAGGTTGATAAGGTTGTTGCTCAGGGCACGTCCCATCAAAAATTCAGCAGATAAATAATAAAGCTGTTTTACTGATTTTTTTTCATATTCATGGCGGGTTGCCATCCACGCTGTCATTATTACTTCCTGAACAGAAGCACTTACAGCATCAAAAAGGTCATGACTGTTAGCCTGCGAAATATTTTTTCCATACTGGCGGCGTAAACGTGCGGCCAGGTTTTCGCGAAACAAATCAGCATCAAAAGTCATATCACTCCTCCTTAATAAATCCCTTATTTGCTCATCAAAACAATAGCACTGTTAGATACTATAACATATTTTTCCTGATTATTCAGAAATTCTTCGTTGCCGGCAGTCAAAGCGCAGGTGTCGTCTTCTATCGAAGTGTCCACCACCCTGTACCACTTTCTTCCGACTGTAGCCGGCGGAATTGTTATAGTTTTATCATGAATGTCAGTGTTAAATGCAATGTAAAAATCCGAATCTTCTTCGAGTTTTTCGTTTCCGGCCCCGCCGCCGAGCCTGAATGCAAGGAATCGGCTCGCCTTTGTCCAGTCGGTCAGTTTTGTGTCCGCACCAAACCACGAAATATCAGCCGGGCTTATGTCAGAACCTGCTCCCGTAAAGAACTTTGTCCGGGTCAGAACACGATGGCTCTTTCGCATTGCAATCAGGTTTTTGACAAAGGTAAAAAGGGCCTGGTTTGTTTTTACGTTGTCCCAGTTGAACCAGCTGATTTTATTGTCCTGGCAGTATGCGTTGTTGTTGCCGCCCTGGCTTCTTCTGACTTCGTCGCCCGCAACAAACATCGGAACGCCCTGCGAAACAAAGAGGGCTGTAAAAAAGTTTTTAATCTGGCGGATCCTGAGTTTTTCTATTTTTGGGTTTACGGTGTCACCTTCAAAGCCGTAGTTCCAGCTCAGGTTATTGTCGGTTCCGTCGCGGTTTTCTTCGCCGTTCTGTTCGTTGTGTTTTGAATTATAGGCAACCAGGTCTGCAAGTGTAAAACCGTCGTGGCTTACGATATAGTTGATTGAATTAACCGGTCTCCTGCCCGATGCGCTGTACAAATCGCTTGAACCTGCAATACGGGTCGCCGCTTCGGTTGAAAGGTGTTCATCCCCGCGGATAAATTTGCGCATGCCGTCACGGAATTTGTCGTTCCACTCGCACCATCTTCCGCCCGGAAAGCCGCCGACAAGATAGTGCCCGCCGCAATCCCACGGTTCGGCGATGATTTTTGTGTGCGACAAAACCGGATCCTGACTTATGCGCCGTGTCAAAGGCGGCTCTGCCAGAGGAAAGCCCTTTTCGTCCCGGCACAAAACCGAAGCAAGATCAAATCTAAAGCCGTCAACATGCATCTGGCTTACCCAGTAACGCAGACAGTCGATTATAAAGTCCTGAACAACAGGATGGTTGCAGTTTACAGTGTTTCCGCAGCCCGAAAAATTGATGTAATACTCTTTGTGTTCATCAACAAGCTGGTAGTAAATTGAATTGTCAAAGCCCCGGAAATTCAAGGTAGGTCCGTGTTCGTTTCCTTCGGCAGTATGGTTGAATACAACGTCGAGGATAACTTCGATTCCGGCCGCATGGAATGCTTTAACCATGTCTTTAAATTCGTTTACTGCAGCTCCGTCCTTTTTATTTGAACTGTAGCCGGTCTTTGGCGCAAAAAAGCCGATTGTGCTGTAGCCCCAGAAGTTTGTAAGGCGTTTTCCTGTCTTTGGGTTTGAATTTGTATTTTCGTTTTCGTCAAATTCCTGGACAGGAAGCAGTTCAACGGCTGTAACACCGAGTTCCTTGAGGTAAGGAATTTTTTCTACGGCGCCGCGGTAAGTTCCGGGATGACTTACTGAGCTTGAAGCAGTAAAGCCCTTGAGATGCATTTCGTAGATAATTGATTTATTGAGCGGAATTTCGAGCTGACGGTCACCGTTCCATTCGTAGCTGTCGTCATCGATTACAATGCACTTTGGCATTTTAGAAAGCGGAACTTCGCCTGCATTATCCATATTTTTAAATGCAGAACCTTCGGTAAACGCTTTTGCCTTTGGATCAAAAAGATATTTTTTTGAGTTGAATCTCATTCCCTCTTCGGGACGGTCAGGTCCGTCAACACGATACAGATAAAGGGCACCTGCTTTGAGACCACTTACAAAAACATGCCAGATGTCGCCGGTCCGGTTGATTTTCGGGTCCAGGGCAATTGTTCTCCACGGTTTGGAGTCGCCTGCGCTCTTGAACAGTTCAAGATAAACCTGTGTACCATTCGCACTGAATACAGAAAAGTTAACGCCCCCGCGCAAAACGCAGGCTCCGTCATTCAGTGGTTTTCCCGGCAAGATTCTCATAAAATCCATGCCGTCTATTTTACCATAACAAAAAGCGTTGAACAACAAGACATAATTTAGAATTATGAAATATAAATATATATTAATGGACAATTTTCGAGTTCTTCAAATTATCTGAAACTTAAAGCGGCCTCTCAGCGAGAACGCATCAACAAACCTCGCAGTGAGCGAAGCTCAGGCGAGTTTGTGCCGCAACCTCGCTTACGGCAGCTTTACTTTTACTGCCATATGAAAAACTCGAAAATATCCGATTCTCATTTTCATAATTGAACTAAATTATCATTCCTTATAATATGAAGAAATGAATTCAACAGACAACGACACAAATCCGCCGATTGGCGACAAGACCGCTCTCGTAACAATTATCGGCCGTCCTTCTGCCGGTAAATCCACCTTTTTAAACACTGCCTCAGGCGAAAAAATCAGTATCGTCAGCGAAATGCCGCAGACAACACGCAACGCCATCCGCGGAATCGTAAACACTTCTCTCGGACAGATTGTTTTTGTTGATACACCGGGTTACCACGAGTCAGAAAAAAAGATGAACCTTAAAATGCGCACAATCGTTGCAGATCAGCTTTTGAGCGCAGATGCAGTTTTGTACGTTATCGATTCAACAAAGGTGTGCGGAAGCGAAGAGTCCCTTATCACGGGCCTTCTCAAAGAACATCAGAATAAAATTGTCGCTGCCGTAAATAAAATTGACCAGAAAACTTCCCGCCCGCAGGAAGTTAGAAACTTTCTTAAAAAAGAACTGCCTGAACTGGACGGCGCCAGAATAATCGACGTAAGTGCAAAAGAAGACAGGGGAATCAACGAAGTTCTGCGCGCAATCTACGACCTTGCGCCGGTTGGACCTCACCTCTACCCCGAAGAATTTTACACTGACCAGGAAGTTGACTTCAGAATTGCAGAAGTTATCCGCGAACAGGCAATCAACCGCCTTGAAGATGAAATTCCTCACTGCCTTTATATTCAAATCGCTGACCTGGAAATGAAGACGCCAAGCAAAATGTGGTGCCGCGCATTCATCTGCGTAGAAAAAGAAAGCCAGAAAGGCATTGTAATCGGAAAGGGAGCATCGATGATTAAAACCATCCGTGTTGAATCAATCAAACAGCTCCGCAAGATTTTTGATTACAAAATCGATCTGGACTTACAGGTTAAAGTGGACAAAAACTGGCGGCAGAACGACCTTCGCTTAAACAAGCTGCTTAAATAGTTCAAACTGGGCATCGCCCTGATACTTGAGCATGCTCATACCGTTGCAAACCTTACAGCCTGCAGCGTCGGCCCTTGCCATAATCGGAGTTACTTCCGGAGCATAAACTATATCGTAAATAAATTCGTTTCCCCTAAAGTCGTAAAACCAGATAGGATCGTTTTCCGGATTTGACTGCCCTGTTGAGCCCATTCCCTTGGAAGTTGTCTGAACAAAGATGTCCGAGTATTTTTTAAGTTTTTCCAGCGACTCAGGTCCGAGAGTTGCGTATTCAAAGCCATATTTATCGGCGATAAGTCTTGCCTTTGACAAAGTTCTGTTGAATACACAGGCCTTTGCGCCGAGGTTTTTGATTACGTATGCAATTGCACGGCTCGCACCGCCGGCTCCGAGAATTGCAACTTTTTTGTGCTTTAAATTTTTAAGGCCGGTAAATTCAAGCAGGGCTTTCTCAAAACCGATTGCGTCAGTGTTGTAGCCCTTCCATGCGTCTCCGTCCCTGATAACTGTGTTGCAGGCACCGATGTCTTCGGCACGCGCGTCAATTCTTCTCAAAAGTGGAATTACAGTTTCTTTATGCGGAATTGTTACAGAAAACCCCTTGATGTCGAGGGTTTCTGCAAAAGAAAGTGCGTCTTCAATTGTTTCTGATTTGAACGGAACATAAACCGCATTCATTTTGTTTTCTGCAAAAGAAGTGTTGTGAAGTTCCGGGCTCGATGTAACAGTCAGAGGAAATCCCGTAATTCCAAAAATCTTTGTCTGGTCGTTAATCTGCTGGAATCTGTACATTTTTGAAAGTGTAATCGGGTCAGTGTGACCGATTGCAAGAAGGTTTCCCAAAAGTTCAGTCGGGCTTGTGTAAGTTAAATATGAATGAAGCTTTTCGCTCAAAACGCGTGTCGGAAGTCCGAGCGGTCCCATGGCACACAAAATCTGCTGGGTTCCTGCCAGAGTTTCGGCATCCTTAAAAACTCTTGTTACGTCGCTCAAAGTGTGCGGCATAAAGGCAATCTTTGGAATTTCAAAACCGGTTGTGCGCATTTCGTTAAACTTTTTAACAATGTCGTGTACCGGGTCTTTCATATTGTGGTATGAACGGATGATTTTTGTTCCAAAAGCCTGGGCTGCGTCCTCAAGGCTCGGCACATGAAAGTCTTCTTCAAAATCAACGTAAGCAAAGTTTTTTGTCGGGTCAGAATCTGCAAAGGCAAGGCCGCGGGCAAAGAGCATTGTTCTTGAAGACTCGCCTTCCATGTAAACACCACCGTCAATCCGGCGGCGGATAGTCAAAATAGCCGGCACATCAATCATCGACGGAAAGTCGCGGATTTTAAGGCGCTCATCCTGCTCCAGAAAGTCTACGCGCAATTCAACAAGATCGATAAAGTCGCGGTATTTTTTTGCAATTTCAACATCTTCTGCAAGGGTTTTTCCGGTGAGACAAATACAAACTAAAGGTCGGGCCATTTTTTATTCCTTATAAACACCGCGTTAGCGGCGCTGCATGGAAGCAGCGAACCGCAGTTTTGCCAACGGCAAAATCTGCATGTGCAAAAAAGTACAAGGATGTATTTTTTTGCACGCTTCCTTATAAATTATAATCAGTTGACGGTCATTCTGCGGGCTTCTTTTTCTGCAACGCGCAGAATAAGTTCAGTGCCGCTTTCTACAGCGTACGGGATGCTGAATGAACCGCCTGTGTGGTCAAGAGTTGCAATATTAAAGCGCAGGCCGTCTTTCTGGACAGCTTCTACAGTCATGCTTACAGGGTACGGATATTCAGGGAGTGATGTTTCAAAAATACCGTAAACAAGTCCGTCTTCGCTCTTTGCTGGCATGGCAAATTCAACTTCTACGCGGCTGTAGTTTGGAACAAATTCTTCTGTAATTTCCTGCTGTCGTACGATTGTTCCTTCTTTTTCATCTTTAGAAGCCTTGTGAGCTTTAAAGTCAAATACGAGTTTTGTTGACGGCAGCAAAGAAAGAATTTCCTGAAGTGTTTTTCCAACGTAGCGCGGAACGCGTGTGTTTTCAAAACTAGGTCCGCGGCTTACAACCAGCTGGACTTTTACCGGGTCAGAAATCTTTGTTCCTGCAGGCGGGTCCTGTTCAAGGATTGTGCCTGCGTCAGAAAGATCTGCCTTATAAACAGGTTCATTCAAAACAATCAGTGCACGTGAAGAACCTGTAAACATTGTAGTCAAATCAAGTTTTACATCATCATATTTGAGTCCTACGTATTCGCCGACTTCGCTTACAACGGCACCGCGGCTTACAGTAAGATTTACGCGGGTTCCGGCCTTTACAATCGAACCTGAATCAGGATTCTGCGAAAGAATTGTGCCTGATTCTTCTTCGCTGTATCTGAGCTGGATTTTTGGATAAAGCTCTTTAACCTGCATTTCCATCAGGGCCTGGGTAAGTTCCTTGCCTTCCAGCTGCGGAACGAGAACTTTTTCCGGACCTTTAACAGTAGCAAAGAAAACTGCAAGACAAACCAGAAGCATCAGAGCCATTGCAAGAATAATTGTTACAAAAAGAGCGCGTCCGCTTGCCTGCAGACTCTGCATTCCTTTTACAAAACTTACGCGGCAATCCTGAATGTTAAAATGGCGGATCTTGTCCCAGGTTTTTGCTAAAAATGCTTTAAGGTTAAAGTTGAATTTCATAATTTATTCCTTTGTAGATTTTAGTTTATATTATCACCAAGCCGGCTTCCGATAAAGTCCCGCGCTCCATTCATAAACGATTCGTGGTCCAGAGGATTTTTTCCCTGCCACTGAAGCTGCTTTACAAAAAGGCTTGTTCCGCCGCCGCAGGCAATCTGGATTCCTTTTGCCTTGTCAAAGGCAAGAACGGTGCCGGGAGCACAATCAGTCCCGCCGGTGCCAGCCAGAGCCGAAGGCTCACCTTTCAATATCAAAAGCTTTTTGTCGCCGCTCACTGTCGAAGCAAGAGGCCACGGTGTATATGCGCGGATTTTTCTGTCGATAAGATCCGCAGTTTCGTTCCAGTTGATGATTCCGTCTTCTTTTCTGATAAACGGAGTGTAGCTCGACGGGCCTTCCTGTTCTGCGCCCTGAGGAATTTTACCCTCGGACGCGATGGATTCAATCACTTTAAGCAAAAGTTCTGCTCCGGTTTTTGTTACCGGGCTTGAATTTTTATCGCCGTCCATCAGAAAAAGTGTTGTCTCACTTCCATCCAGCTGAATTTTATCCTGAGCCAGAATATTTCCTTCGTCAGTTTTTAGCGCCAGTGTCTGAACACAAATGCCCAGTTCCCTGTCTCCGTTCAAAATTGCCGCAGGAACCGGAGTACAGCCGCGGTATTTTGGAAGGGCTGAGGGGTGAAGGTTGATTCCTCCAAACTTAAACATTCCGAGGAATTTTGGGCCAAAAATACGGCCGTAGTCAAAAGAAACAAGAAGGTCAAAATCATATGGTTCACAGGCTTCTCTTGCCTCTGAGTTCAAATGGTCAAATTCAAGTGTCGGAATCTGATTTTTTGCAGCGCAGGCAGCAACTTCCGTCGGAACCAGATCGTGATGGCGGCCGCGCATGCTCGGAGGGTTTGTTAAAACCGCACAGATTTTAAAGAGAGAGGATTTTTGCGAGCTGTCGATTAAACTCTGTAAAACCATAGCCGACGCCAAAGGCGAGCCTGCATAAAGAACTTTCAGCATCGGAGACCTCTCTTAACTGTTGTGTTTTTTTGCTTCTTTTGCGGCAAGTTTTGCTGCAATCGATGCGGCCTTTTTTGCTTTGGCTTCTTCTTTTTTAGCCTGGCGTTCAAGGCGCTTTTTCATCTGGGCATTTACTTTTGCGGCAAATTCAGGGTCACCGCGGTCGATATAAACAATTCCGTCCAGGTGGTCATTTTCGTGCTGGATAATACGGGCAAGAAGTCCGTCAGCTTCGAGGGTAAACGGCTTTCCAAATTCATTTAACGCCTGAACAGTTACCTTTTCAGGGCGGCGGATGTTTTCGTTAAAACCCGGAAGCGACAGACAGCCTTCTTCGTAATCTACCAGAGTCTGGCTGGTGTTGATAATCTGCGGATTGATAAATACGCGCTTAACTTCATCGTCTGCCATTAAAACAAAAAATCTCTGTTTGATTCCGACCTGTGGAGCGGCAAGACCAACTCCGTCAGCTTCAAACATTGTTGCAAACATTTCTTCAAAGAGTGCACGCATTTCGTCATTTATAGAGGCAGGGTCTACAGGTTCGCATTTTGCGCGAATCACTTCTTCCCCAAGTTTGTAAATTTTCATGCCATTGAGTTTAACATAATGTACTGATTGTTTCTATACAGTCCGGAAAACAATCAATTTGCGACCAGCGTTTTTGAGCGCAAAGACGAGGGTTGTTACAACTATTTCTTGTCGGCAAGGACTTCTTTTAAAGTTTCGAGAAGTCCCTTACCATTTGTCCTGAACTGCAGAATAAAGCTTGTCTTCTGGGCAAGTTCATCGTTGTGTTTCTGAAGGCGGGCTTTGAGAGTTTCGTAGACGACGGTTGTTCTGGCCTCTTTAGCGTACTGGCGAATTTTTGCAGACAGGTTAAAGGTGTAACAAAGGTCTACCGTAAGCACGCCGTAGAAAAATCCCACAACAAAACTGAATGAAATATGGTTTGTAAACCAGTACAGCCATTCAATAATCTTCGGATGAACCAGAAAGTAATAAAGTGCGCTCAAAATTACCCAGTAAAATGAATATTGAGGGCAAACGATTCCCTTGATGTTGCCGCGGCACTCTGAATAGTCCCAGAGCTTGATTTTCATTCCCCGGATAAAAATCAGACCGGCAATGAATTCGAGGACTGTGATGCAAATGGCCATCAAAACGAACAGCACGATTTTTTGAACCCACGGCTTTTCGCTTACAAATGAAACATCAATCATTGCAAGGGAAAACATAATCACAAGGCTCAAACCGTACAATGGAAGATACGGACCTGTCAAAAAGCCCGGGTTAATCCATTTGCGTTCCGGATTGTTTCTGGAAAAAAACCTTCTCCAGAAAACTTCGATTCCCCAGCCGATAAGGCTGCCTGTAAAAAATAAAAAAGTAAGTACTAAAAATAAATTCATAATCTGTTCCGTTTCTGAAGTCTGAGCGTTTGCCGGGCCTCAAACTTCCGTTAATACTTTATGGTAAAATTGAATTATTCACAATTCAACAAATTAAAACGTACATAACAGAAAAATATTCCAACAAATGCGGTTTTATGCTATCTTCTTCGTATGATTAAAATCACAAAGTATTCAGATTTAGACGACTCATTTTTTGTTGGACGCGATTTTGGTTCTTCAATTGACATCGTAAAGGATGTTCTTGTTGACGTTAAAAACCGTGGAGATCAGGCTCTCTCAGAGTATGGCGCAAAGTTTGACGTAAGCGCTCCTGCCCATTTTGAAATTCCACAGGAAGAACTTAAAAAAGCCGCTGAACATATGAAGGCAACTAATCCGGATCTTTATAATTCACTCTGCTACAGCCGCGACCTGGCTCTTCGTTTTGCAAAAAAACAGGCTGAGTGTTTTACTGATTTTGAAACAGAACTTGAACCAGGCATGTTTACCGGTCAGAAAAATATTCCTGTGGACAGGGCTGGCGTTTATGTCCCGGCCGGAAGGTTTCCTCTCGTTTCTACGGTTGTAATGACAGTTACTCCGGCAGTTGCCGCAGGCGTTAAAGAAATTATTTTGTGTACTCCGCCGAGAGTTCACCCGGATGACATGGAAAAAGCGCAGGCACAGGGACTCGACGTTCCTGGAAAACCGTTTGTAGGCGGAAAACCATACGCTGACACAAATATCATGGCAGCCGCTTACATCTGCGGTGTTACAAAGGCTTTTGCCTGCGGTGGTTCTCAGGCTATCGGTGCCCTTGCTTTCGGAACTGAATCTGTTCCACGTACTGACGTAATTGTCGGACCCGGAAACAAATTTGTTGCAGAAGCTAAAAAACTCGTTTACGGCACCGTCGGAATCGACATGGTTGCCGGACCTACAGAAGTATTTATCATTGCCGACAAATCAGCAAATCCTGAATGGGTTGCGGCTGACCTTCTTGCACAGGCCGAACACGACGTTGTAGCACAGCCGGTTATGGCATGCGACAGCGAAGAACTTGCAAAGGCAATTGCAGAACAGATTGAAATTCAACTTGAAAAACTGCCGACAAAAGAAACTGCAGCACAGAGCATTAAAAACTGCGGTGTAATTATTCTTTGTGATAATCTTGAACAGGCCGCAGAAGCCGCCAACAGAAAGGCCCCGGAACATCTTGAACTTGCGATGGAAGAAGGTGCTGAACGCGATAAAATCGAAAAACTCGTACACAATTACGGTTCACTCTTTATCGGTCACTCAAGTGCAGAAGTATTTGGTGACTACGCTGCCGGCCTCAATCACACTCTGCCGACAAGCGGAAGTGCCCGTTTTACAGGCGGTTTGAGCGTTCGTGTTTTCTTAAAAACCGTAACAACCCTGCGCACTGTACCGGGCTCTAAGGGCGCAGTTGCATCAGCAACTGCAGCCGGTCACCTTGGAGATGCAGAAGGTCTTGCAGCACACGCACGCGCCGCAAGAATCCGTCTGTAACCTACAGAATAGGATATTTATCAAAATAAGTTTTTGTCTCTTTAGCAACAATTCCGCTCAGTACAATGAGCGAAACACAGTTAGGTATTGCCATCAGGCCGTTCGTAATGTCGGCGATTGTAAATACTGCGTTAACTGTAAAGTATGGTCCGATTGCAATTGCTACAATGTACAGAACTCTGTAGAGCATAACATAGTGCATGCGGCCGTTTGACAAATATTCGAGACATTTTTCTGAGTAGTAGTCCCATCCGAGAATTGTTGTAAATGCAAAGAAAGCAAGACAAAGCATCAAAAGGAACTGAACTGAAACTCCGTCTCCGCCGAGGTCAAAAGAAAGTGCTGCGGCAGTCAGCTGAACACCTTTCAGTTCTTCTGCAGAGAAAGCAGGATTGAGCATTGCAAGAACGATTGCCAGGCCTGTCATTGTACAAACAATCAGAGTATCAATTACTGTACCTGTCATGTTTACGAGACCCTGTTCAACAGGTTCGCTGGTCTGAACCGGAGCTGCCGCGATAGGTGCGGAACCGAGACCGGCTTCGTTAGAGAAGATACCGCGTGCAATACCACGCTGCATTGATTCTGTTACCTGTTTGATTGTCCATCCGATTGCTCCGCCGGCAACTGCCTTAAAGCCGAATGCTGATTTAAAAATCAGGGCAAATGCTGCAGGAATGCGGGTTGCATTCATGATGATTACGGAAAGTCCAAGGAAAACATAAATGATTGCCATTGCAGGAACTACTTTTTCTGCAACTTTTGAAATTCTCTTCAATCCGCCGAGAATTACGAGTGCTGCACAGATTGTTACGATTGCACCGCCGATTACTGTTGCCCATGAATAGGCAGTAAGCTTAACAGCTGCATTACCAATAAGTTCAGCATATGTCTGGGAATTGATTAAAGCAGTTTTACCAGTATCAAGGTATTTTGCTACTGCAAATGCTATATTCTGATTATTAGGGTCAAAAGCCATGTTTACGGCAGAAGTAATACCGTTAATCTGTGTCATTGTTCCGATACCGAGCAGACCGGCAAGAACACCAAAGACTGCAAAAAGAACTGCGAGCCACTTCCATTTTGGACCCATACCTTTTTCGATTGTGTAGAAAGGTCCGCCGAGAACGTGTCCGTCATCTTTTACTTCGCGGTATTTAATTGCGAGCATACATTCTGCGTATTTTGTTGCAGTACCGAGAATTGCGGCAACCCACATCCAGAAGAGGGCACCCGGACCGCCGGCAGCAATCGCTGTAGCAACACCTACGATGTTACCGGTACCGATTGTGGCAGAGAGAGCAGTACATAAAGCAGAAAAGCCTGAAAGTTCACCTTCGCCTTCGTTCTTTTTAAAGATACCTCTAAAGGCACGGCCGAGCTTTCTAAATTGAATTCCACGGGTTGCAAGGGTCAGAATAAGCCCTGTTGCGAGAATAAGGACGATTGTCGGGATTCCCCAGACAACGTCATCGATTTTGTTTAGAATTTGATCAAACATAATCCACCTTTTTTATTATAGAAAGATAAGTACTATAATAACAGATGTTTTATGAATGGGCAAATTATTTACTTTTCTTTGTGGCGTTTATCGAGTTCGTCGTAAACGTCCTGCCAGGTAACGCCTTCCTTGTACATCAAAACGCTTACAAAGTAGAGGAGATCTGCAGCTTCCCAGATTATATCTTCTTTTGTTTCGGCTTCGTCTGTAAGTTCTTCGGCTTCTTCCATTACCTTTTCGCGTACACGTTTAGCGTCGAGGGTTGCGGTATAACTGCCCGGTCGGGGATTTGCAAAGCGTTCGGCAACTGTCGCGTAGAGACGTTCGAGGTTGCTCTTTGCATCAGGTTCGCTTCCAAAGCATGTGTAGCTGCCTGTGTGGCATACACCGCCGTTCGGGAAAACGGTTGCAAGAACAGTATCGCGGTCGCAGTCAACCCGCATTTTGATTAAATCGAGATAGTGATGGCTTTCTTCGCCCTTTGTCCAGAGACGGTTCTTTGTGCGGCTAAAGAAAGTGAGGCGGCCGGTTTCAAATGATTTTTCAAACGCTTCTTTGTTGGCAAAACCGAGCATCAAAACTTCTCCGGAAGGACTCTGTGCAATTACAGGAATAAGTCCGCCGGCCTTTTCAAAATCAAGACAGCCGATAAATGCATCTTTAAGGCTTACAACACCTGTATAAAGTGCCATTCCAAGCTGAACATCGCAGCCCAGCTTTTCAAGTTCAACAATCTGCTCAAGGCTGTTAACGCCACCGGCTGCTACAACGCGGCATTTTACTGCCTGACGGAGAGCGCGCACACTTTCCATGTCAGTGCCCTGCATGCAGCCTTCTTTTTCTACGCAGGTGAATAAAAGTTCAGAACAGTATTTTTCTGCTTCTTTTGCACCTTCAATCAAAGGAATATCTACAGTTTCGGTCCAGCCTTTAACGGCAATTTTTCCGCCGATTGCATCTACCGAAATAATTACACGCTGTTTTCCGATTGTTTTATTCAGTTCTTCAAGAAATTCAACATTGAGGATTGACTCGCCCGGTTTTGGATTTGCATTCCATGCGGCAGAGCCGATGATTACTTTTTCTGCACCGAGAGAAATAAGTTCGCGGGCTTTTTTTACGTCACGGATTCCGCCGCCGACACGAACGTTGCCGCGGCGCAGAAGATGCTTTAAAAGTTCAGTATTTTTTGTATTGCCCTTTTCGTCAGTGTTACGAAGAGCCTGGTCAAGGTCGATAATTGCAACCTCGCCGTATTTGTTAAACTCACTGATCAATGAATCAGCGTCATCGCGCTGCAAAACAAGATCTTTACCATTTTTTAACTGGACAACGTGTCCGTCCTTCATGTCGATAGAAGCAATTACCATAATGCGCAGAGTATAACATATTGTGCGTTAAAGTTGAATACTGAATTCTTCCATAATTGTTTCGTCAAAATCTTTTATGGCGTCGGGGTGCTTTTCTGCATATTCAAGGATTTTGTCGCCAAGACCGCTTTTAAGCAGTTCCTGGATTTTGTAGCGCGGAACCTTTGCAACGGCAGGACATGTGTTTTCGAGAACGACAACAATTCTGTCATTTTTTCTTGAAGCACGGAACGGCCAGATTGAACAGTCAAAGGGCTTTTCGTCCGCATCAAGTTTACAGCCGGTTTCTGACAAAAACGGGCACGCAACTTCTTCTTCACTGTTGTCGGTTGTGTATTTATAAATCAAATCAAAGGTAACAAGGTCGCCGCCTGCTTCGCGGAAGCGGGTGCCCGGATGACGGAGCTTTAAGTGAACCGCCATATCGCGGTCAAAAAGAGGAGTTTCCCATAAACTTTTGCGCCTGAACGAACAGCAGAAACGGCAGGCTGCGCATTCAGACGGACTTAGAATTGACTTTAACATTTTGTAAGTACCCCATACCATTTATCCAGGATTATGTCCGGGTGGTAAGAAAGTTTTGCCTTTCTTAAACCTTCGACTCCCATGTCTTCTTCGCGATTTAAAAATTCATAATCAGTAACGGTATTTGCAAAACACCAGTTTATTGCCGCATAGGCACCGTTGGCCGCATATTCGCCGAGGCATTTTTCAAAATGAACATCAACCACGTACGAATTGACCGGGCTTGCCATTGTCATTGCGACCGGTTTGTTATCAACATACAGCACACCGCCCATCATTGAAAAGATTTCGCTTACGTTAAGGGCCTGTTTGATTGATTCATGTTCCATGCGTAAAACTTCAAGGTCGTTGTTTCCGTTTTCGCCCATCCAGATGCTGCTCACTTTAACGATGTCTTCTGCAACGCCTTCTTCCTTCAGCGTTTTGAATTTCCAGCGGTTTTCGTAAGTGCGCATAAAACGCGAAAGGTGGTTCTTTTTTTTATGGTAAGTTTTGCCTTTTAGTTCAGCAAGTGCGATGGAAGAATACATGTAATCGCTGTCGTTGCGCTCACTTACCCATTCAATTTTGTAATCTGTAAGTTCTTCAGCAAGACATTTATCGATTTCTGCTTTCTGACGTTCCGAAACGAGAATCAGCTGTGGCTCGCGTTTATTGTCCTGTGCATCAGAAATTATTGTTCTTAATGCGGAGGCGAGGGATTTTGAATTATATTCAGCGGACTTCTGGGGAGAATTGATGTCGAGCAGCGCAAAAGGAAAGCCGTAGCCGCGGCGGTTTACAGAGGAACCGGAATAATAGCGGAACAGAAAACTGTCCTTGCGGCACATTCTGATGTCGTACTTTTTCTGCAGAAAATAAAGGTTTGCCGGAGAAGTGTCGCTTCCATACCATGGAATGCCGTAGAGTTCTTTTCGTAAGAGGCAGTAATCCTGAGCCTCAAAAATTTTCCAGTTGAGTCCTTCTGTCATCGGCAAAATTGTATTAAAAATTATCTCCTGTGAAAAGTCGGCAGGTTGAAATTAAATCCGGTCCAAAGCGTCGCTGAGTTTTTTGATAATCAGGTCAGGGTCTTCAATTCCCGGGAAAATTCTAAACATTCCGAACAAATCTTCTGACATATCCGGATTAGAATAATACTCGTCCTTGTATGAAGCGTGACCAAATCCTTGGTAATAATTTATCAGGGTTTTATTTGAATAAGTTTTTTTGTGGCATTTTTCGATATCGAGGGAGTCGCACAAAGCTTTTGCCTTTGCGTCATAATCATCTTTATCCGAGCGGATTGCAAACGAAATGTAGGCTCCGCAGTATTTTTGATCTGTAAAAAATTCGTAGCTCGAACTTGATTTGAGTGCAGGAAATTCAACCCAGCCGATTTTATCACTTGAATTCAGGAACTCTGCGATTTTTGCTGCGTTTTCAAAGCGCGTTTTGTAGTTCTTTATGGCTTCATCGATATTTACGGTAACAATGCTGGCAAAGTTTTTTTCTATGTTTGAATCAAATATGCTTTTCATTACAGTTTCGAGCCGCCATGAAAAAGCAATTGCAGAGTCTTCCGCAGACATGTCGAATGCCCATCGGATTCCGTGACAGCATGAGTCGCCGGCCTTCAAGAGCGGAACGTTAAATATACGCCAGTCAATCTTTCCGCGTTCAATTACCATACCGCCGCTGTACGACGGATCTGCAAACAAGAACGAAAAATCCAGAATTGCAATATCCGCTCCAAAATTAAAGGGATTGATACAGCTCATCGGAATACCGCCGTTGTCTACAACAAGCGGAAGTTTTGCGCGGTGCGCTACTTCGGCAATTTTTTTGATATCTACAGCTTCCGGCCGCATTGAACCTTCAAGGTCGATAAAGATACAGCGGGTTGCCGGAGAAACAGCGGCTTCAAATTCAAGCGGATCAGAAGAAAAAACAAAGTTTGCAGTTATACCGATGTCTTTAAGGAGAAACTTAAAGAAATTATATGCAGTGGCACGCACATTGGCCCCGACAACAACTTCGTCCCCGGCTCTTGCCAGAGTCAGTATTGTCTGGATAATCGCATTCATCCCGGAATTAAAGAGAACGGCTTTTGCTCCACCTGTCAACTTACAGATATTATTCTTAAACGCTTCTAATTCAGCTTTACTGCCCATAGGCAATATTATATATCATTTTTTTCAAATTCTTCTTCAAAATCTAACTATTTTCTTTTAAATTATTGCAATCTATAAATATTAAGTGAGCGTTTTTTTATAAACACTGTCCTTTATTTTTAGGGAGTTTGCAATTATACTTTATAATACATAAAAATTTTTTCTAAAAAAGTTTAAAATTTTATGTATCTAAAACTAACTTAATATGTTCTAAAAAATGAACACTAATAACCCAAGGAGGATTTTTGGTTATGAAAAAATTAGTTACATTTTTAGCTTCTTGTCTCATGCTCGGAACTTTCGCATTTGCTGAAGGTTACATCTGCGCTAACGACCTCGAAGCCGGAGAAATTACAGAAGAAACAAAAGAAGAAGACGGATTTGTTCTCAATGCTAACGCAGAAAAGAATATCACAATTGAAAACAAGCCTGTTCACAAATCTCCGGATGGTGAAGACTACACTGTAGCTATCAAATTGAATGGTTCAGGAAAACCAGACTACCGCTCAATTTCTTTCCCTGCTAAAAAAGGTGAAACAATCGTTATTCACGGAAACTCTGGTTCAAAAACTGATACACGTCCACTCGTTTTGATCGGACCTGACGGAAAAACTGTAAAAGAACTTCCAATGGGACCTGACGGACAGGCAGGAACTGTAGCAACAGAAGGTAAAGTAAAGGCACCGGCTGACGGAACTTATACAGTTTACTCAAAGAAATCTGGTATCAACATTTACAAGATTACTGTTTCTAAATAACAAAACTGGATGTTAACAAGCATCCTGTAATTTTCTAGTCTAATGTGCGCAGGGCTTTGTTATTCAAGGTACCTGCGCTTTTAGTTTATAAACAGCCGTTGCAAAACGGACAAATAAAAGGAGATATGATGAAAAAGTTACTTTCATTCGGACTCAGCGTTCTGCTCGCCTTTTCTGCATTTGGTCAGTCAAACTGGGCAAGCGTAGCAGACCCTGAAATCAAGTCAGTAAAACTCAGTGCTGACAATCCAAATGAAGTTACTGTTGAATTCGTAGCGGCTACAGATGCAAAAACAGCCGACAAAGGTCAGGTTGTAATGACTGATGCAAACGGTTCAGAAGTAACAAACTCATTTGGACGTACCCGTAAGCCGAACAAGCATTCAGAATTCGTTCCTGAATCAAGCGGCAAATACACATTTGTTGTTTACACAGAAAAACGCGGTGAAACAACTAAAAAAGCTTCAAAACCGGTTACATTTGACTTTAAGCTCCCGCTTACACAGACTGTAGTTCAGCTTTTGAACGTAGGCGGTGGTACAATCGATGCTTCATGGTCAGCCGTTAAGGAAGCAGAAGGTTACATCCTTACTTACACAGACAACAGCGGCAAGAAAGTAAGTCTGCCTCAGACTTCAGACCTTACTGCTACAATCAAGGGTCTTAAAGTAGGAAGCTACTCGGACATTTACGTAACTGCAGTTCGCGGCAAAGATACAATGGCGTCAAAAACAACTCACAAGCTTGTTAAAGCCGAAAAAGAACGCGTATGGACATTCACTGAATTCGGTACATCTACAAATCCAAACCGCAACAGATACGAAATTCTCGATCCTAACGACATGAAAGTTACACTCTATTCATGTATTTACGACGAAAAAACAGGAAACATCATCGAAAAAGGCGGTAAATTCGAAAGCTTCTTTGACGGTATTTCGTTCTACTACACAACAATCGATCCGTACAAAGAAAACTTTGAACTTACAGCAACTGTTCACGTAGACTACCACAACCCGATGGTTGACGGTCAGGAAGGCTTTGGTATTCTTGCAATCGACCGCCTCGGTATCGACGGACAGCCGATGATGACAGCCTACAACAACTCGGCAGGTGTTATCAGCCGCAAGTTTACAACTCACGTAAACGGCAACAAAAAGGAAATCAAAAACGGTCTTGGTTCACGCTTTGTAAGCGGTCTTACAGACGAACTCATCGCTAAAGGTGATGCCGGAATTAAAGAAAGCGCAGTAAGCCTTGGACGCGCATTCAGCTACGACCAGGCCGGTGACGCCATCAAGACCGGTGACACTTACCGCATTACCCTCAAAAAAGACAACACAGGTTATCACGCAATCTACAAGAGAGCCATTCCTTCAGAAGACTCTGTTGAAGAATACATTATGTACGACAACGAAAACCAGAAACTTGTTCAGCTCGATAAAGAACACGTTTACCTTGGTTTTGCAGTTGCACGCGGATGTAACGCAACATTCTCTGATGTAGTTCTCAACATTACAGATCCTAAAAAAGATCCTCCTCCTGTAGAAGAACCGCCGGAGCTTGTTCCTCTTACAACAGCAATCGACTGTCCGACAACATGGTATAACAAAAAATATCCGTTCGTATTCTCAGCTAATGCAAACGGTACAATCCATGTAGAAACAAAGGACGGTAAAGTTCTTATCAAGGGTGACAAAGTTACAGCCAATGTTGACTACACCAAGACACTCAAAATCAAACCTGAACTCAACGACCTTCTCGTAACATTTGACCCTGAAGACAACTGGCGTCCTGGCAAAAAACAGGTTGTTGCACAGTACAACGCAGAAACACTCCAGTACGAACAGAACTACAAATCTGTAACATACTCACATTCAATCGTTTCTAAAACATACAAGGGCAAAACTCTGTACGTAAGCCCGACTGCAACAGCATTCGGTAAGGGTACAAAAGACGATCCTCTTGATATCGTATCAGCAATCGCTTATTCAGAACCTGGACAGACAATCATCCTCAAGGGCGGTGTATACTTCCCTAACAAGGGTATCGAAATTGAACGCGGTAACAACGGTACTGCAAAGGCCCGCAAAACTCTTGTAAGCGAAGCAGGTTCACGCGCTGTAATCGACTTCAGCAAGGCTAAGGTTAAGGTAACTGCATTCAACCTTTACGGTGACTACTGGACAATCAAGAATATCGACATCTGCCACACACCGGGAGACGTTAAAGCACTCCAGGTAGCAGGTGACTACAACCAGATTCTTATGGTAGATACTTACGAAAACGGTGATACAGGTATCCAGATTGCCGGACGTTCAGCAGAACCATTTGAAAAATGGCCTCATGACAACTACATCTACGGATGCGAATCATTCGGTAACTGCGACCCTGCACAGAACAACGCCGACGGTTTTGCTTCTAAACTTACTTCAGGAAACAACAACGTATTCCGTAACTGTGTTGCACACCACAACGTAGACGACGGATGGGACCTCTACTCTAAGGTAGAAACAGGTCCAATCGGTGCAGTTCTCCTCGACAACTGTATTACTTACGGTAACGGTACAAAACTCGACGGAACCGGAAACGGAGACGGTAACGGATTTAAACTTGGTGGTGACGGTATCGCTATCAAGCACATCCTCCGCAACTCAATCGCCTGGGGTAACGGTGTAAACGGAATTACATGTAACTCTAACCCTGCATTGATTCTTGACCGCGTTACAGCAGTTGCCAACGGCAACTACAACATCAGCCTTTACGGAAAGGGAAAGGAAGAACAGTATCCTCGTATCTTCGAAGCTAGGGGTGTTCTTTCTCTCGAAGGCGGCGCAGGCGACAACTACAAGGAAAAACCTGATCTCTTTGCTGATGACACATTCTTCTTCAACGGAGCCCAGACACAGAACAAATCTGGAGCCGTTCTAGATAAGAGTGCATTTGTAAATACAGACACTTCAAAACTTGCCAACGGTTACAACGCAGACGGTTCATTCAACCGGTTGTCGCGTAACGAAAACGGACAGTTTGAGCTCGGTGATTTGTTCAAACTCACTGATAAAGTTCCGGCAGGTGTTGGTGCTGACTACAACCATTCCAGCAGCAACTCAAATGCTAAATAATTAAAGCGCTGACTGCTAAAGGCTTCCGGTTCCGGCCGGAAGCCTTTTTTTTGGCCGGCACGCTTTTTTTTCTTTATAAAATCCGTTACACTTTCCTGCATGACCCAGGAAGAAACACAGCCGGAACGCGAACTCTGTTTTAAGTGCTTACGCCCTAAGGACAGCTGTTTTTGCAAACACGTTAAACCTTTTGACCCAAATATCAAGTTCGTCTTTTTAATGCATCCAAAAGAAGCAAAGAAGAACCGCACCGGAACCGGCCGCATCGCACACGCAGGTCTTATTGACAGTGAAATTATCATGGGTATCGATTTTACAAAGAACACACGCCTCTGCCAGCTTCTTGAAGACCCGCAGTATTATCCAGTTTTGATGTACCCGGGTCCGGACGCAATCAATTCAAAAACAAGCGGATTAAAAGAAATAATCGGAAACAGAAAACTTCTTGCCATAATTATTGATTCAACATGGTTCTGCTCAAAAAAGATGATTACATCAAGCCCAAATATCATGGCACTTCCAAAATTGAGCTTCAGCGGCAGTTATGAATCAATCTTTACGTTTAAAAAAGAGCCAAAACCTGAATACATTTCTACGATTGAATCCTGCTATTACCTTGTAAAAGAAATGCAGGAGGCAGGCATTACACCCGCTTCCGCAACAGAGGGCCTCGAATCGCTCATGACTGCATTCAAGTTTATGATAAAATTCCAGCTGCAAAAAGAAAATGACAGAATCGCAGGTCTTCTTCCAAACACCCACGCGACAGACTTTAAATACACAAAGAAAAAAGAAATTCCGTCCTTTCTGAACGACTAATTATACAGCGGAAGTATGCCTTTTGGCGCAAAGTCACCGTCAAGTGCCGCAAAGAGTGCCTTAAATGTATACGGTGAGTAGCTGTAACCAAGCAGAATCGTATCAGCCCAGGTAAAATTCAACACAGGAACCGGCGCCAGAACCGACATTACGATTACGCGCTTTCCGGTCCGCTCAAGACGGCGTGCAATCATGGCACTTCTCTCGTTTGCAACACAGATAATGATTGTGTCAAAACCGCGTGCAGTCGACTCGATATTATTGCTCATCCAGTCAGCCTGATTCGGGCCCATTTCGTAGTCATATTTGAATTCAGCGGCGTTCGGGTAGCGCGCATGTGCTTCTGTAAAAAATTCCGGAAACTGATTTTGTCCGGCAAGAAGAATGCGCTCACCTTCAGCAGGTTTGTAGGGCAAAGTTCCGCTCTTGTAGGCAGTAATTGAACGGCAAGCCTGGGCAAGAAAGAATTTCTGACCTTCCTTATCCGGAACAAGTTCTTTTAATTTATCAACTTCAGGATACAGAGGAGCCGCATTGGAACTTCTGAAATAATTCAACTTGTATAGAATTACACGGCGTGCAGCGCGTTCAACCGTCTGTTTAAAATCCGTACTGCTCTTCATCAGGGCAAGATTGCTTGTCCACAAACTTTCCTGCAGATGTGCGGTCGTAGAAGAAATTACAATGTCGTTTCCGGCTTCGATTGCAAGGCGGAATGCACGCGAAAGGCTTCCGGCGTACATTGTCGCTCCGTTCATCATCATGTCGTCGGTAATTATAAGGCCTTCGTAATGAAGTTCATTCCGCAGAATATCCGTCAAAAAAGTTTTGCTCAGACTGGCCGGTTCGCCATTGGATTTAATCTGAGGAAAGCTCAGGTGTCCGCTCATTATCGCAGGAATTTTTTCTGCAATCAGATATTTAAACGGAACAAGCTCGCGGTTAAGCAGAGTGTTGTAGTCTATATCGATTCGCGGAAGGGCGCCGTGGCTGTCCAGACCGGTATCACCGTGGCCGGGAAAGTGTTTTGCCGTTGGAATCACACCTGCGTCCATGGAACCGGAAACAAAACTTGCGCCAAGTTCACCGACGTACTCGGGATTGGAACCGAATGAACGGGGGCCAATTACTGTTGAATTCAAATTGGTGTAAATATCTACGGTGGGCGCAAAATTCATGTTGATTCCGAGCGCCTTGATTTCGCGGCTGATGTAATAACCTGAATAATATGAATCGATCGGATATGCAGAAGCTCCGATTGCCATGTTGCCCGGAGTGTCAGATGTGTCACCCTTAACGTGCCTGATCCAGCCGCCTTCCTGGTCTGTCGCAACAAAAAGCGGAATCTTAAAATGACGGGCCTGAGATTTTTTTTGCAGGGAAGCCACAGACTTTGCAACGAGTTCCGTGTTGTCAGTATTCCAGCCAAAAACTTTTACGCTTCCAAGACCTCTGTCCAGAACCCACTGATTCAACAATTCGCTTGGTTCAGCTCCTGCCCAGCCAAACATTAAAATCTGCGCCAGAAGTTCTTCGTCGCTCATACGTTCACATAAAAAGTCTGCAAGTTCTTCGGCAGGATAATCAGACCAGAAGTCAGCGCTTTCAGGAATTACTTTCTGGGCATAAATTGAATTCAATCCGCTCAAAAACAGAACGGCCGTACAAATAAAATTGCGCCGGAGTAATTTAATAAAGTCAAAGGCTTTCATTAATTCTCCGCGCCTGTTCTGGCATTTTTAATCATAGTTACGTATTCGTGAGCCTGGTGGGCCGCAATAGCGCCGTCTGAGGCTGCTGTAATCAGCTGACGGAAAGGTTTGGCCCGTACATCGCCTGCCGCATACATTCCCGGAACAGAAGTTTCCATCCGGTAATTTGTAATCAGGTAACCGCCTTCGTCCTTCCGGAGCATGCTTACAAGGTCGGTCCGCGGATTCATTCCGACAAAAATAAATACGGCGTCGGCAGTCTGTTCAACCTTTTCGCCGCTGACTGTATCTTTGAGCACTACGGATTCAACTTTCTGACCGCCCTTAATCTCAGCGATTTCTGTGTTAAAAATTACCGTAATGTTTTTATTCTTTTTGATTTTCTGTTGAATTGCTTTCTGCGCCCTGAACTGGTCCCGTCTGTGAACCAGAATTACCTGGTCTGTGAGCGAAGAAAGATAAAAAGCTTCTTCGAGGGCACTGTCGCCGCCGCCAACTACAAAAATCTTTCCGCCGCGGAAAAATGGTCCGTCACAGGTTGCGCAGTAAGAAACGCCGCGTCCGTTAAATTCCTTTTCGCCCTTTGCTCCGAGTTTACGGTGTTCGGCTCCGGTTGCAATTAAAACTGTATAGCAGCTGATTGAACCTTTATCTGTTTTGATAATGAACTGATTTTTGATTTTGTCGATTGATTTTACGCGTGCAAGTGCAATTTCGGCGCCAAAACTCTGGGCCTGAGCCTGCATGTTGTCAATAAATGTGCGTCCCTTTACAGCCGGAAAAAATCCGGGAAAGTTTTCCAAAGTGAATATATTTAATGCCTGACCACCGGCGTCAGACGAATCAATAAGCAGTGTATCAAGACCGCTGCGTGCTCCATACTGAGCGGCTGTCAAACCGGCAGCTCCCGCACCGACAACAACAAAATCATAAAAATCTTTTTGCATAAAAATATTATATCAAATAAAGCCGCTCTGTGGAATGCAAAAAAAACCGCCCGCAGCAAAAGCACGGACGGTCGATATATGTTATCGGGCACCGGCTTGGCCAAGACATGCCCGTAAAAACAAAAGACGAAGCAGAAGCTCCGTCTTTTGTACAAGGCGTCTAGCAGAATCGAACTGCTCAATCACGGTTTTGCAGACCGTTCCCTTACCACTTGGGTAAGACGCCATGTTCTGTCAGTTTATTAAAAATCCTTTTTTATGTCTAGTGTTTTTTATCTTTATGCTCTAAAACTGTTGATATTTTTTCATCTTCACGCTAAATTAAGTAAACACAAATCAGGGACTGTCAGTCCCGGCGGTTCGAAGCCCATCCCGCCTTATCAAAACCAGGAGAATCCGCAGTACTTCTTATAACAAAAGGACTAATGCGGAGAATTAATTATGAGTCGCACTAACAGCGAGCTTTCAGGTGTAAGTTTACTCGGTAACAAAAACACTGTTTACACCTATGACTACAACCCGTCACTTTTAGAAAAATTCCCAGACAAACATCTGGACAACGATTACATGGTTACACTTAACTGTCCGGAATTCACATCTCTCTGTCCTAAAACTGGACAGCCTGACTTTGCAGAAATAAAAATCAACTACATTCCGGATAAGTTTTTAGTTGAATCAAAATCCTTAAAACTCTACCTTTTCAGTTTCCGTAACCACGGTGACTTTCACGAAGACTGCGTAAACATCATCATGAAAGATCTTGTTAAACTTTTAGAACCAAAATATCTGGAAGTTGAGGGAATCTTTACGCCCCGGGGCGGAATTTCAATCTATCCATTTGCAAACTACGCAAAACAGGGAAGCGGATACGAAAACTACAAAAAAGAAAGACTCTTTGCAGCCGTTGACCGCCGCGCTGAATAACACTCAAAACGCTTTATCTTTAGAGAAAAATCAAAACGCCCTCCTGACAAAACTAAAAGGGCGCACATAAGGAAGTATTTTTATGACATTTCAGAATGAAATAATTTTAATTGCAAGTATTTTTGTTTTTTACGGCGGGCTTACCGCCTTTTTCCGCCTTTTTGGAAAAACAGGAATCTACGCCTGGACTGTAATCTGTACGATTGCCGCAAATATCGAAGTCCTTATTCTCGTTCACGCCTTTGGACTGGACACAACCCTCGGCAACGTTCTTTTCGCCTCAAGCTTTCTTGCTACAGACATCATGAGTGAAGTTTTCGGTAAAAAAGAAGCATCAAAATGCGTTAAAATCGGAATCCTTGCAAACATTACTTTTATTATCATCAGCCAGTCCTGGTTCCTGTACATTCCTGCAGACGGCGATACAATGGCAGCCCCAATCCGCACAGTATTTGCAAACACCCCGCGCGTAATGCTTGCAAGTCTTTTTGCCTACGCTGTCTGCGAACTTTACGATGTCTGGGCCTACCATGCACTGTGGAACTGGTCAGAAAAGAAAACAGGAAACCACAAGGCATTTCTGTGGCTCCGCAACAACGGTTCAACACTGGTAAGTCAGCTGATAAATGTAGTTGTATTCAATCTCTCAGCCTTTGCCGGAGTTTTCCCGGCAGGAACCTTAATCCAGATTCTGATTTTCGGCTATGCGATTTTTATAGTAACTTCACTTGCAGACACACCGTTCGTTTATCTTGCCCGCTGGATAAGTGAAAAACACCCGGACTTAAAAATATAACAGGCAGCCATAAAAGTTACCGACACAGTATGCAGAAAAAAATATGTCCACTCCCACAAAAGCGCGTGTCTGCGCCATGCTTCAGGCTATTCAAACGAACACTTCCACAATCTGTGAAGATTACAGTATTCGTATGCGGCCAGGACTTTTTCACCTTCTGACAGAACAAATTCTGCCGCAGGCTTCTGCCCCGGCTGCAGAGTCTTTTTCTGAACGCCCTTATCTGTTTCTAAGATAATCCATTCAATGTAATGTTCAGGAAGCATCGGGTGTTCAACTGAGCCAACTGTAACTGTCACCTTATTTCCGCTTACGCTTATTACAGGAACATGTTTTTCTGATGCACCATCAGAAGTTCCCGGAATCAGTTCCTTCATTTCTTCCCCGCAGCAGATTGTAGGAACACCAGTATCTTTTACAATTTCAATGATTTTTCCGCATTTTGCACAGCGATAGAATTTCATATGCACCTTCCTCAAAAAAAAATAACTGCAGACTAAAAAAGCCCGCAGTTAATTATCACATAAGAAATGACTCCTGTATATAAAAATTTCTATTCTGCAAGACGCGGACACTGCTCTAAGATTACAGAAAGTGCCTGATTACGCACTTTTTCATCCGGAAACACAAGCGTAATCTTACCGCCTTTTTCAGGAATAACTTCCAGCAGGCGGAAATCCACCTGGGCTGTTTCTTCCTGCTTTTCCCAGGCAACTGTCGGCAGGGAAAGAATATCAGAATACTTAATTGCAGTTGTATCACTTATAATCATGTTTTCGTAAATGCCGTTGATACCGGAATTTGCTACATCTTTTGAAGCCATCCATGAAGCAATAAGGGCAGTCAGATCAAAGACAACAGAAAGATAAAACGCAAAGTTTCTTAAAGGAACAATCCCGATTAAAGCCGCGCATACTAAAAAAATCAAAAACGAGCGCAGCGGAAAATCAGATTTAAGGGCCATTTTAAGTTCGCCGCATTCACTTTTAATCTTTTTAATGTGGAAAGGAATCAGCACAATTATTGCTGCAAAAACAGCATAAGAAAGCCCTGTCAAAATCCATGTCAAAGTTTTACTGTCCATTTTTTCTCCATATTAAAGCAGCCGTTATTATTCCAGTGCCGCTCTTTTATCAGTTTAATTATGCCTGTTAACACTT
>JAEEGG010003227.1_pt1 | contig 40823 bp, 19 predicted proteins | sample 9134161 | NCBI WGS metagenome assembly JAEEGG01 (sample SAMN16246543, study PRJNA631951) | gut metagenome | biome: gut microbiome; feature: rumen; material: CR-attached | host: Bos | place: Iran: Karaj | collected 2018-10 | reverse complement strand
TCGAGCTTTGGGGAGGTGCGCTGCCGCTGAATACCTCAGCCAGCAGCGAGGTGCCAGGAACGGCCGATCCAGACTGGAATACATCGTGCAAGAAAATCTACGACTTCATTGCAACCGAACTCGACGAAACTGTTGGTGCTTTGGCTAAGGACGATGCCAACCACTCGATGGTGAATCGCGCCAATCAGGCCATGAACCGTCTGCTCAAAGCCCGTCTGCTGCTCAATGCTGAGGTGTTTATCGGTGAGAGTCATTACGATGAGTGCGAGCAGTTGTCGAAAGAGATTATCAACGGCAACTATGGCAACTATGCTATCGACGATAACTACCGTAACCTCTATTCGATGGATAATGTGAAGAGTCCTGAGGTGATTTTCGCGCTTGCTGCGGAAGACGGACAGGGTGCTGCCAATGCCATCTCAAACGTTCGCACCATGGTGGGAATGTGGTATGGCTATGCCGACTACTTTGGACAATCGTATGATGGTATTGGTGCCTGGAACTGTGTTTGTCTCGTTCCTTCATTTGATAACTCTGGTACCGTACAGCCTACAGGCGGTTCTGTTGGTGCCAAGTGTTTCCTGGATTACGGCGACAAGTTAGGTGCTCCTTATGAGCGTTTCGACGACCGCGATATCCGCAAACAGAACTATACCTACGATGCTGCAACCAAGACACACGGTCCAGGTATGTTCTTGAAAGGCTTGATTCGCAGTAATTTCGGAACGGGTGACGTGCTGAAAGCTGACGCCGATCGTGATGGGCAGGATTTGGTTTATGTCGATCAGTTAGGAACATTCAGTAATCAAGGCCGCGATCTTGAGACCGTCATGAGTCCCCGCTGGGGTGAGACTAACTCTGGCGTCCGTCTGGTTAAGTATCCTCTCTATCCTAACGATGAACAAGGTGGATTCAAGAGTATCGACGATGTTCAATTCCGTTTGGCTGAGGCCTATTATAATGTGGCAGAGTGTGAGATGCGCAAGGGCAACAGTGCTGAGGCAAAGAATTATGTGGATGCCGTTCGTCAGCGTTATTACAAGACCTCTGACCGTTCTGCGGCACTCAGTATTCCCGGACCTGGCTTTACACAGTTCGATATGGACTGGATGCTCTCAGAGTGGGGTAAGGAATATCTGGGCGAAGGCAATCGCCGTCGTACCGACCTGCGCCGCTTTGACAAGTTCACTCAGGGACAGTGGTGGTTCTGGGGACGTGCTACTGAAGATGGCATCAGTCTGCCTGCCAAGCGCGATCGTAAGTATGAGTGGTATCCATTGCCACAGACAGCCATCTCCGTTAATCCGGGACTGGTTCAGAATCCAAGTTATCAATAACTCATAATTATCATAGCATATGAATAAGAAAATATATAGTTTGTTACTGACGCTGCTGGCCTTCACAGGCCTGATGAGCAGTTGTTCGAGCAACGAGGATATCGTATTTGACCACGAGCGTCAGCAATTTGAGACACGTGCCGACCGTATCCTGCTGGAGTTCATCGCTCCCTTTGGCACCACAGCCGATGAGGAAATCTATATTACCGGAGCCTTCAATGGCGAGGATGAGGCCGTTGGCAATCCGCAGTATCTGCTTTCAAAGGCTCCCAACAGCAATGTCAAGTGGGGCATCTATCTCGATCCAAGCACCTTCGTAGGTGGCAAGACGCTGGCCGATGGCTTCCGTTTTTATTCAAAGAATCAGGGTAAGGAGTTTACCACTGCAGGCGAAGAAGCTACGCATACCGATAACCCTGGAGTTGGCACCTTTACGAATATCTGGGGACAGCGTTGGGAGAGCTACTACTGGAGTGGTGGCGAAGCGCCGGAGCCCGATCACGATGGCTTCTGCGTCTATGTTGACGATCAGACTGGCTGGGATGTGCTTACCCTATATATGTGGGGCGATATCAACAACCTGAACGGTGACTGGCCTGGCATGAATGTCACAGGCACATGGAACCACGACGGTATTACATGGAAGTATTTCGATATGGGCGAGGCCAACACAGGTCTGGTTGAGAACCTCATCTTCAATAATGGTGGCAATGGCGTACAGTTGGCCGACTTCAACTTTACCATCGACCGTAACATCTATCTGCGTATTACCGCTGATGGCGTTGAGGAACTTGGAGAACCCAGCACGGTGAAACATGACGGTTATGCTGTATTCGTATACGACGAGACCGGCTGGGATGCCCTGACACTCTATATGTGGGGCGATACCAATAACCTGAACGGCGACTGGCCAGGAATGGAAGTGACTGGCGAACAAACCATCAATGGCATTACCTATAAGTACTTCGATATGGGCGAGGCTAACACGGGTCTGGGTGAGAACCTCATCTTCAATAATGCTGGTGCTGGAACACAGTTGGCTGATTTTGCTTATACCATCGATCATGATATCTATCTGCACGTTACTGCTACGGGTGTTACCGAAATTGATCCAGCCACCTTCAAACCTGGAGGTGAGATGCCTGATCCAGGGACAGATCCCGAACCTCTGCCCACCGGTGAGACCGTTATGATTGCTGTTAAGAACAGTGTAGGCTATGCTGATCCTCGTCTCTATGTATGGGGAGACAGTGAGGCTTGTGGCGGATGGCCGGGTGCTGCACCCGTCAAGATGACTGATAACGGCTGGTACCTCTTCGAATTGCCAGCCAACGGCACATTCAACCTCATTCTCAATGACAACGGCAGCCTGCAGGTTGATGGTCCTGCTGTATTCACAGCTGGTAGTCACTTCTTCGATGTCAATACGGAATGGGTAGAATCTACTAATACCGTTACCATCCAGAATGAAGCCGGTTACAACGATCCTCGTCTCTACGCCTGGGGTGATGGCGAGATTTACGGTGGCTGGCGTGGCATTAAGCCTAACAGCAACGAGAACGGAACCTTGGTATTCCCATTGCCTAACGATGGTGGCACCTACAACCTCATCCTCAACAGTGACAGTGGTACTCAGCAAGATATTTCAGCCGTTATTGCTAATCAGAGCTATTCATTCACTGCGAAATAATTGTGAATATGAAGAAGTTGTATTTATTTCTCATTTCTGTCCTTTGCCTGTCCTTTCAGGCAAAGGCTGGGGATGTCCTGACACTGACCGCTGATAACAGCACAGTAACAGAGAACTTTGATGGTATGTGGGACGCTGGTACGTCTACTGCCACACTCAACATGCCTGATGGCTGGCGTATAGACCGTCAGATGAATGCGCCCAGAATGGTGGGCGCTTACAATGCTGCCGCTACCGAAGTGATGTACACAGGTGGAGTCAGCCTGGCCAGCAATGCTAAAAATGGAACTTGGAACTTCGGTTCGAGCGCCGCTCCTTCCGACCGTGCGGTTGGTGGCTTGTCAACGACAGTTGACGGTGGTACCCGTTGTGTCAGCATAATGACACAGTTGACCAATGGTGGTATTGAGCCTATTAATCAACTGACTATCAGCTACGATATCGAGAAATATCGCAAAGGCGACAATGAAGCAGGCTTTACCGTACAGTTGTACTATTCTTATGATGGTAGCAGTTGGAAGAAGGCTGGCGACGACTTCAAGACGGAGTTTGCAAAGGATAATGAGACCCTTGGTGCAGAGATTGTTCCTATCTCGACAACGACAGTCAGCGGCAAGCAGTTGAATACTGCCGTGGTTGTTGGCAACTCTATTTATTTGGCCTGGAATATCTCAGTATCCAGTGGTACTTCACCTAACAAAGCCATGGGACTGGCATTGGATAATATCAGTCTGGTTGCTTCGTTTGGTGAGCCTCAAGAAGATCCGGATGCAACGGATCCCAATCGTCCTCCCTTTGTTTCGTCAGGTATCTTCCTGCGTGGCGAGGTGAACGGTTGGGGGGCTATTACTGATTGGGAGTTTAGCGATGAAGGTAAAGGTACCTATGTGCTTTATGACAAGGAACTCTCTGGTGCGTTCAAAGTGGCTGATGCTAATTGGAGTTCGGCTTGTAACTATGGCTCGAATGGCACAGCTGTCATGGCTGACAAACCTTATACTCTAGTGTTAGGAACTAACGACAACATCTCTTGTGGCTATACCTTCGACTGCCAGAGAATTGTGCTGACCATTACTGACGCTGGGGCCATATTACTGCTGGAGAGCAAAAAGAGTAACGAGCCCGATGAACCGTCGGTCATGCAGTCGGTTACGCTGATGCCTGCCAACGTGACACTGGTACCTCAGTTGCCTGAGAAAGTAAAGGTGTTGTCGCTGAACAACAGTCTTATCCATTACAACAATCAGGACTTCATGTTCAATGATATAGCTACTGCTATGGGTAAGGATGCCCATTGGACGAAACACACCTTGTTAGGCAAGCCGTTGAGCACTCATTGGGATGAAGGTGACGGACTGGCTGGCGACGGCAATCCCGGTGCCAAGATGCTGATTCGCACTGAGGCATGGTCACATATTATCTTGCAGGAGCAGAGTGCTCTGCCTAGAACAAACATCGAGACATTCCGTAGCAATGTGAAAAAATGGGTTGAGTATATTCGTGAGTATTGTCCGAACCCCAATGCCATTATTATCGTTCCCATGAACTGGGCCTATAGTGGCGATTGGAGCAATTTCACCGACTTCAATACTCAGTTCCTGAAGAACTATCAGGATGTGGCTCGTGAAACGGGTGTAACCATCTGTCCTGTTGGTGTGGCATATCAACAGGTGTTTGACGCAGAGGGAGCCGATGGCATCGCCTCATGGTTCCAGGACGATCGTCACCCCACCGATATGTCGACCTATATGGCGGCTTGTATGGAGTATGGACTTATTTTCGGAATTGATCCTACCACCATCACTTGGAGTCCGACAAGCGTCAATGAAGCCGATGCTGTCAAGATGCGCTCCTATGCTTCACAGGCATTAAAGGGATTTACTAATATTGTAGACCATAATGCTGCCACCATACATTTTCAGGCAGTAGCCTTTGATCAGAATGGTAAAGAGATGGATGCTCCTGATGACCTTGTCTGGACCGTTAGCGACGGTGGAACGCTGGACGACGCTCATGTCTTCAAAAACAACGGAACGGAGGGCGTTTATAACGTGACAGCTAAGAATGACGTCTTCAATACTCAGGCTAACGTCAAAGTGACACATGCTGAGACGGAAGTTACAGTATTCTCGGCTATAGAAATGAATGCTGAGAAATTGACTGCCGAAGAGGACTTTAATACGATGGGTGTTGCTGCTGATGCCACACTGCCTGAGGGATGGCGCATCGATCGTCAGACATCGGCTCCTCGCACTGTAGGTACCTACAATGCAGCACAGGACAAGACGATGTATGTCGGTGGAGTCAGTCTGCCCTCTAATGCTAAGAACGGGTTGTGGAACTTCGGGCAGGACGACAATAATGACCGTGCCATAGGTGGTATTACCACAGGCGTGGCTGATGGAACCCGTTGTGTCAACGTCTATGCTTATTTTATGAATACGGGAAGCAAAAACATTGAGAACCTGCAGATCAGCTATGATGTTGAGAAATACCGCAAGGGCAGTAATCCTGCAGGTTTCACTATCCAGATGTACTATTCTGTCGATGGACGCAAATGGACTTCAGCAGGTGACGCTTTCTGCACCAGGTTCGAACCTGATGCAGCTACAGAGGGCTACGCTACGGTTCCTGGCGAGGTAATACCTGTCAGCGGTGTGCTCAATACGAAAATGCAGCCTGGCGTCGACTTCTATCTGGCTTGGAACATTACTGTCACTTCGGGTGATGCTGCCAATAATGCTATGGCACTGGCTATCGACAATTTCAAGATTTCAGGTGAATTGCCCACCATTCCTACTGCCAGACACTATATCTACGCCATTGACGAGACTGGTTACGATGCCCTTGGACTCTATGCATGGGGTGATGGTGAACTTTTTGGCGCATGGCCTGGTGAGAGCTGTGTAGACGAAAAGGCCATCGAAGGCAACGTCTACAAAGTATTCCTGCTGGATGCTGAGAGTGGATCGTACAGCCTTATCTTCAACAACTGGAACAACGGCAAGCAAGTGCCTGATTTTGGCATCACGGCCGATCGTGACTACTATCTGCGTGTCACAGCGACTGATGTGACAGAAGTAAACCCTAATCCAACTGCCATTCAAGATATAAATAATAAGATGGCGGTAGGAAGAGGTGATGTCTTTGACCTGCAAGGACGTAAGGTAGGTGCTTTGGACGTCAGTTTGCGCAAAGGTATCTATATCGTAAATGGAAAGAAATTCATTCGTTAAGATCAACACATGAACAAATATTATATTTCACTCCTTACTCTGGTACTTCTGCTTACGGCTTGTGGGCAGAGTACCCAGAGTTTTGAGGTCGATGGTACACAGCCCGTCAGCGACGAGAACCGCGTCATCTATCAGATGAACGTAGGAGCTTTCACGCAGGAAGGTACGTTTCAGGCTGCTATGAAGCAACTGGACCGCCTTGATACACTGGGCATCGATATCATTTGGCTCATGCCCATCTATCCGCGTGGGGCTACGATGAACAGCCCGTATGCAGTGATGGACTTTAAGGCTGTTAATCCTAACTATGGAACGGTTGATGACTTGAAGGCATTCGTGGCTCGTGCTCACGAACTGGGCATCAAAGTCTGGCTCGACTGGGTTCCAAATCATGTGGCTCAAGAGAATTCTTGGGTTGAGACTCATCCCGACTATTTCACCAAGGATGCCAAGGGACAGATGATTCATCCTCATGGCTGGAACGATGTGCTGGAACTGAACTACCAGAACCAGGGATTGGTCAATGAGATGAACACCGCCTTGAAGTTTTGGATTGAGACATGCAATATTGACGGCTACCGCTGTGATTATGTGTCGAGTCCAACCATCCCTGTCGCTTACTGGCAAGATATCATCGCACAGTTGAAAAGTCTTGTGCCTGGCAAGAAGATCGAGATGATGAGTGAGACGGATATCACCGACCGCTTCAACCAGCGTATCGACTCCTGTGGTTTTGATTACGACTATGCTTGGAGTTTTCAAGGTGCGATGGCTCGTCTGTGCCGCAGAGGCTTCAATGCTGATAGTCTGAAACAGATCTGTCAGCGTTTCCTCGACAAGTCATCGAAGGTGAAGAACCGTCGTATGGTCTATCTCACCAACCATGATCAGAACTACAACGATGGTGGCAACACCCTCCGTAAGTTCTATGGCGAGCACCGCTATGGTCTCACTGTATTGGAATTTACCTTCTACGGCATGCCGCTTATCTATAATGGACAAGAGATCGGTGATCCCGATACGCTAAATTATTTCACCGACGCTAAGGTGAAGTGGAATCGTGTGGACCGCAAAATGCTCAATACCGTCCGCACACTGATCTCCCTCCATCACCAACAGCATGCATTGGCTGAGAGTGCTCCTGTAGAATTCCTCAGTACCAGCGACAATAATGTGCTGGCATGGCGACGTGGTAATGTGGTGGCTGTTGTCAACTTTGGTGGTTACGATACAGTGGTTTCCATTGATGGTCTGGAAACTGGCGTTTACCAGCAGTGGCTCAACAGTCAGACCGTCTTTTACGGGCCGAGCATGTCATCATGCTCTCTATCTTCTCCGTCGTCCATCCCATTGGAGGCGAATGGCTATGTAGTATATATCATACAGTGATTACCTGCTTCAGTATATATAGGAATTACTGTTTATTAGAGTTAACTCCTAGGGGCATGCTGCTCTGTGAAGAACGGCGGCCCCATTTTTAAACAAATAAGATAATGAAGAAATTACTTTTTACACTTCTGTTAGGCCTGATGACAGGTTCTGTTTTTCCGGCAGATTACGTTGATCAGATCAATAGTGCGATGGAGAAACGCGATGAGGGTCGTCGTGTCATCTACGAGATGAACGTTGGATCGTTCACTCAGGCAGGAACCTTTGCTGCGGCACAATCCCGGCTGCTGGAACTCAAGACATTGGGCATCGACATCGTATGGCTCATGCCTATCTATCCTCGTGGTGGAGGTATTAACAGCCCATACGCCGCCACCAATTTCATGAAGACCAATCCCAAGTATGGCACCATTGCCGACCTGAAGGCTTTCGTCAGTAGTGCTCATGAACTTCAGATGGAAGTGTGGCTCGACTGGGTGCCCAATCACACAGCCACTAATGCCGATTGGGTGACCACCCATCCTGAATATTATGCCAAGAGTGGTGGACAGATGATTCATCCCAATAACTATGGCGATGTGTGGCAGTTGGATTATAACAATGCCAATCTGGTGAATGCCATGAACGATTGCCTGAAATTCTGGATCGATGAGGCTGATATCGACGGTTATCGTTGTGACTATATCAGTAGTCAAAGGATTCCCGCCAGTTATTGGCAAACCACCATTCCCATGATCAAGTCGTATAAGCCGAACAAGACCGTCACCTTCTTGGGTGAGGCTGATATTGCAACAGATGCCACTCGTTTGAAAACTGTGGGTTTCGATTACGACTACGCATGGCAGTTCCAGTCCAGCCTGGCCAGTTATGGCACAGGTAACGCTTCTGCCCGTCTGAAAGCTTTCGTCAATACCCTCCTCGAAAGATCTTCCGGACTCTCCTTCGGTCGTATGCTCTATGTGACCAATCACGACCAAAACTATAATGAAAGCAAGAAGACGCTGACTCAGAAATATGGCGATAACCGCTATCCACTTACTGTTCTTGCCTATACCGTCTATGGCATGCCGTTAATCTATAATGGCCAGGAGACAGGTGGCAATCAGGCTCTTGACTATTTCAACGATACCAAAATCAATTGGGCTACGAAGGACGACAAGATGCTCAACACCCTGCGCACCCTTTTTGCTATGAAACACGACATCATGGCTCTCAACGATTCAAAGATCGCCGCCCAGAATCCTGCAGTCAACTGGAAAACGGTCACCAACAATTCGGCTGTGCTGGCCTATACTCGTACACTGGGCGATAGCGAAGTTCTTGTTATCCTTAACATGGCGACGTCGGCAGGCTCAGCCACCATTACAGGTCTTACCGCTGGTCAGTGGAGTCTTTGGCTCGATAGTGAGACCATAGCCCAAGGTACCAGTCGCAAGCAGGTGACGCTCAATGCTACCCACGTCTTTAGCCTCGATGCAAAAGGCTATCGTGTCTATGTACGCGGTAACTATGCCGAACAGGATATCACGCCCTATACGGCCGTCACCACCCCCCAAATGGTAAATCGTGTACGGCCTGATAATCGACTATATGACCTCAGTGGTCGTCCTGTTTGTGCGCCTTTACGTCCTGGTGTCTATATCCGTGATGGCAAGAAAATCATATATAATCATTAATTAAGGACAATTTATTACTTGTTATATCCGCTCTCGGGATTCTCGTACATGCTGATGGGAATGCGGAAACGCATCATTTCGTCGAGGTTGTGGACGGGATGCTCCACGTCCTGTGGGATAGGACGCTTGGAGAACGTCTGGAAGTAGAGCAGGCAAGCATCGCGCCACCACTCGCTGTCGCGGGCCTGGATGCGGAGCTTGCGCTGCATCTCCTCGAAACGCTGAGCATCGACGTAGGGCTGTATGGCATCCCAGATAGCGAGGAAACGACGGGCTTCGTGAACACCGTCATCATACTTGTGACAGAGCTCGTCCCAGAAGGTGCGGCCGCTCTTCATCTTATGATCCCAGGGTACATGATGGAACCAAGCCAGCAGGTTCTCGGGACAGGTGTTGATGTCGTTGTAGAGACGGCAAAGTTCGTCGGGATACTGCTTAACATTGGCTGAGCCAGTGAGGGTGCGGTCGAAGCCTAGTCCGATGCTGTCGGCCTTGTGGTAATAGGGCGGGGTCCAGTCAGCACGAACGCCGCGTGGCGCATACCAGGGCTCGGGGCCGTAGTGGTGGTTTCCGGCAAAGATATGATGAATGCCTAATGGCATCATATAACTGACGCAGGCCTCGCGAGATGCCAACATCATGTTGAGGAGTTGAGAATTAGCTACTGCGCTCCCTAAACTAAACGTCTGTCCCAGCTATTCCTCTGCGATTTGCTCTGATGTCAGCGAGGGGTTCCAAGCCAGACGTCCGAAGGCGTATCAGTTGGCCTGTGCGAAATGATGTCCGCACCAATTGGTATTGTCGCCGATGTTGGCAACGCCTGCCATTGCTTTCAGGCTGCCGGGCTTTACAAACGAGAAAAACTCCTGCCACATCGGGGCGAGGTAGACCAGATGGTTGGCGGCACCGAGATACTCTTGTGTAATCTGGAACTCGACCATCATCTGCGTCTTCTGCATGGCAGTGAACAGCGGGCTGTAAGGCTCGCGGGGCTGGAAATCGACGGGGCCGTTCTTGATCTGAATAATGACATTGTCGGCAAACTGGCCGTCGAGCGGCATAAACTCCAGATAAGCCTGATTGGCGCGGTCAGGGCTCTGGGGTGCATAGACGAAAGCACGCCACATCACAATACCCTTGTGTGGCTTTAGCGCATTGGCCAGCATGTTGGCACCGTCGGCATGTGTGCGTCCGAAGTCCTGAGGACCGGGTTCGCCCTCGGAATTAGCTTTCACGAGGAAGCCGCCGAAGTCGGGAATCAACTTGTAAATTTCGTTCACCTTCTCTTTCCACCAGCGGATGACGTCGGCATCAAGCGGGTCGGCAGTCTTCAGCCCACCCACCTTGATGGGCGAGGCGAAGTTGATGGAGAGATAGACGCGGATGCCGTAGGGGCGCAACTGGTCGGCGATGCTCTTGGCTTTCTGCAGACTTTCGGTCGACAGTGCCTCGGGTTTGGCATTCACATTGTTAAGCACGGTGCCATTGATGCCTACAGAAGCATTGGCGCGAGCATATATTTTCATGCGCTCCGGATCAGGATTCAGGAAGATGCTCTTGCCGGCAAAGCCGCGCTCCACTGTTCCGTTGGGGTTATCCCAGTGGTTCAGGATGCGCAGGTCGTAGGCAGGTTGTTCGCTGATGTCGAGATTGTCGCACGACTGGCCTGTCTGTTGCAGGCGCAGCAGATGGTAGGCGCCATAAAGCAGTCCGGCATCGTTGGCTGCGGAAATCACGGTCTTTCCCTTCTGACTCGTGATGGTATAGCTATCATTGGTCAGTCCCTTTTTTCGTTTCAGTAGCACGGGGCCGCCTTTCCAATAGGTTTGCAACTCGGTCATAGCCGTACCTTTTACGCCTGTGATTGTGGCGGGTTTACTGACGTTGTCGAAGCGGAGCCACAAACGGCTGCCGTCCTCGGCATAACTGCTGCTCCATCTCGTCAATAGCAGGAGAAACGCTGAGATAAAGATTTGCTTTTTCATATGATTAATGATGTATTATTTGACTACGATTTTCTTTCCGCTCTTGATATAAATACCGGGTTTCTGTGGCTGGGCGGATATTTGGCGGCCCTGTAGGTCGAAGACCTTAACGGGCATTTCGCTTTCTGACGTAATTGTGGAGATGCTTAGGGCATCGGATGCTATGGGAACGAATGCGGCCTGCGAGTTCAATGCGGCATAGACGTCGAAGACACCGAGCGTTGTGGGAGCATCAAGACGGCGGAAGCCCCATTGGCCGTTCTGATAATCGAGCAGGTAATCGCTGGTATAGAGCGGGATAGGGGTATAGGTGCCTCGGAACATGTCGGTCAGGGGAGAGGTGAAGTAGCCGACCTCGCCCTGTCCGGTGAAGACTACCTCGCCCTCTGCCTCTATGAGCACGGGGGTATGGGCGGGGATGGAACGCATCTGCGTCAGTGTGAGGTCATCGCCGATGGTATAAGCCTTTGCGCCCTCAGGTATGACGGCATTGAAGGGCAACATCAGCAACCGACAACCGTTTACCGTTGTGGTAAAGATAATCTGATCTGCCTGGAAGGAACGGGCAGGACGGAAGGCACCGCCTTCGGTAGAGAGTTCCAGTCGGTGGCAGAGATCGGTTTGAATGAGATTGGCGTCGCCCACAGAACTGTTTTCCGGCAGCCACACCACGCGGTTAGTGCCTTGCAGCCACGGGAATGATGAAGGGCAGTTGCTGCAAGCCGTCATGTCGAGACTGGTACAGAAGGCATCGGCGGTGAACTCCTGTACATAGCTGTCGTCCTCAACATAGTTACCGCTCAGCGTGGCAGCGTAGGGCGAGCTGTTGCCCATGTCGAGTGTCACGTCGCCAAGGGTCAGCGTGAGCGTCGATGACCAGTTGTTGTTGGTCAGGGAGATGAGGCCGATGCAGCCGTCGGTAAGTGTCTCAGGCGAGAGGTCGAAGGTGAGTGTGAAGTTCTCGCGGCGCTCGAGGCTCAGGTCACCGTAGTCGTGCGAGGCTACCTCACCGGCGTTGTTAACATAGATGAGTGTGGTCTTTGCCGAGCTGTAGTTCAGCGTGGAGGTTACTTTCTTCACCTCGATTACCAGTCGGCTGTAGCGGTTGTCGAGGGCCACGTAGCCACTCGAGGCGTCGGTACGTGTAGAGATGAGGGAATTGCTGTGGTCGAGCTTCTTGCTTTTGCCGCTCATCTTATAGCTGGTGCCGAAGGCAGTCTTTGTGGCGGTCATATCGTCGAGACGGTTGAGGCGCGTGGTGCTGCCTTTCATGTCCGATGCCTGGCGCTCATGGTTCTTGACGAACAGTACGGTGCTGACGCTCTGTGCCGGGATGGTGGCGACGGGTCGGCAGGTCTCGGCTTCAGGAGAGAGCGTTGTGGTGGTCATGTTCTTGGTCTTGGTGGTGCTCAGGAGTTCTCCTTTCTGGGTATAGAAGGGAAGGTCGAGTGTCACAGGGACGTCTTCGTTAGTGTCGTTAGCCACGACGGCCACAACGGTATCGCCCGTTTGTGAGAGATAGGCCGAGCCCTCCAATGGTGTTGCGCCGAAGTTGATGTCGATACGGGTCATGCCCGTGACGTATTTCGCGAAATGGGCCATGATGTAGCCACGCTTGGTGACGGTGCCGCTGCTGCCAGCCCCTCGTTGACCATCGCCCAGCATGCCGTAATAACGCTTGGCGGCATAGTGGATCCAGGCATTGAAGTCGCCCAGCATACAGGTGTTGATGGCGCGGAAGAAGTTGAAGAAATCCTTCGAGAAGTCGAAGTTGCGGGTGTTGTTTTCTACCTCGTTCCAGTTGATGAGGTATTCGGTCATCCATATCTCCTTGCCTTTCGCGGCGAGGTTCTTATAGGCTGACTGTATGCCGCCGTACTGGTGGCCGCCGTAGATGTCGAAGCCTGGCAGCACGTCGCTTTTGTTCAGAGCGTTTACGTAGCTGTCGCTCACGGCCAGCGTCTCGGGTGCCATCACCTTACAGCTGATGGTAGGTCCGTAGGTCTTCACGAAGTTGGCAATATCGGCAGCCGACCACATACAACCGGCGTAGGTGGCATGCCAGTCGGGTTCGTTCTGGATGGAGATGGCGTCGAGCTCTACACCGTTCTGACGCAGATACTGTACGTAGTCCTCCAGATACTGCGCATAGTCGGCCCAGTTCTCCTTCTTCAGGTAGCCCAGGGTGCCGTCGCTGTTCTGTGCATTGCTGGTGCCGTTAGTCTTCCACTCGGCGGGCTGTCCCCAGGGTGAGGCGAAGACGATGAGACCCATCTGCTTGGCGGTTCTGGCGGTCTGCAAAGACTGGTTCCAGGCATTGCGTCCGATGGGGATGTAGAGGCGCATGATGTTGCAGCCCACGGTGCTCGTAGGTCCCCAGACTTTCTTGATGTCAGCATTCGACATGTGGTTGTATGCGAACTGTGGCGAGCAGACGAAGCCGCCGAAGCCGGTGATGCGCTGGTGTGTCTTTGTGGCATCGAAACGAACGGTGGGCTGTGCCACCGAATGTGTGAACGAGAGGGCCATCAGTAGGCCGAAGAGATATTTTACGTTGTATTTCACTGTGATATGATGTTTTATTGCTGATTAATTTCTCATGGGGGCGCCGAAGTAGCTGTAGCGGTTGTTGTCGGGATTGACGACGATGGTCTCGATCACAATCTCGGGATCGATCATGATGAGTTTCAGCTTGTGAGTGCCGGGGGTGACGTCAGGAAAGTTCACCTCCAGCCAGCGGATATTATCGAAGACCTCATCGCGGCGGAGCATCTTGCGGCCGTTCTTCCAGCCGCTGAGCAACAGGTTGTTGTGCGGCGGCAGGGGCTTAAGGTTCTTCGACTGGGCGAGGTTCTTCGGGGTGTATTCCTGGAACTCGTCGTGCAGACCCTGACGGGCATCAATCACCTGCATCGGCTGGTCGTCGATCTGAACGCCGAGGCGCAGGCCACGGGCGGGCATGATGTCCTGAGTAGGCAGGATGCCGATGGCGATCTTCCCCTCTTCGGCAAGATCAATATTGTATTCCAGTTTCGGGCCACTGCCGTCAGCGGGCCATTCCTTCATCACGTCATCGGCTCCCATACAACCGTCGCCGCGTCCAAGGCCCCAAAGAATATCCCATCCGTTAAAGCAGGGGTGTACCTCCCTCTCTGTATTGACAAAGTCGATGGCGGGAATGGCGTATTCTTTCGATGGTGTTACAAACGAGGTGAGGAGTGAGTGGTCGACTTTATAGCCGAGCGACATTGGATGACGGTTTTGGTCGGGGATGCTCCACTTGGTGTAGCCGATGTGATTGTCGGACATCATACCGTCCCACTTGCCGCCTGCCAATACCTTATTATAATAGTCGGTCAGTCGCTGGTCTTTTTCCATCAGGTCGCAGACGGTGAGGCTGTCGCCCATGCTCGCGGCGTTGTACATCATAGCGACACCAGCCGAGGCTACTGCCGGATAATAGACCAACTGATAGAAAGCATCCTGTGCAGAGGCTGGGATACGCTCTTTCAGCGCCTCACAGCGCAGCACGACAGACTGCCAAAGGTTGTTCAGCTTCATCATCTCCGGATAGTTGAAGAGTCCGGGCACCTGCACCTCAGGCTTGCGCCAGAGATTGTACTTCGAGTATCGTGCGATGATGTCTGCACACTCCTTGGCGTCGTCCTTCGACACGCCTCCGAGCACAGACTGAGTCCACTCGCGCAACCAGCCATCGGTATTGTCAGCATCCACGCAATCAGGGTCCCAGGCGTAATTCATGATGAAGGAGATAGGCATCTCTTTCGGTTTCAGGTCGCCCACGTTGATGATCCAGATGCGGTCGATGCCGCTCTGGTAGGCGAGGTTGAGCTGTTCGCGCAGTTTCGGTACGGTGGTGGTGTTCACCCAGCGGTCGTTCCAGGGGCCGCCGTTCATGTCGATATGGTAGTAGAGACCTAGCCCGCCCTTGCGTTTGCGTTCGGCAGCGGTGCCCTTGCGGCGGATGTAGCCCCAGTTGTTGTCGCAGAACAGCAGCGTCACGTCGTCGGGCACGGTGAAGCCTGCATCATAATAGCGCTGCACTTCGGTGAAGATGGCCCAGAGTTGAGGCACAGCGTCGGCGCGTCCGTAGATATCCTTGATGATCTTGCGCTGACCGTCGATCACGTTGTGGAGCGTGCGCATATTCTCCTGGTCGTCACCCTTTCCCATCGCCACGTCGCCGTCGCCGCGCATACCGATGGTTACGAGGTTGTCATAGTTCTTATTGCGCTCCATGCCCTCGCGGAAGAAGGCGTCGACACGTTCCTTGTTGGTGGCATAGTCCCAGGGGCCTACCTGTTCCTTGCGCTGCAGATACTCGCGGTGCGAGCGCATCATCGGCTCGTGGTGCGAGGTGCCCATCACAATGCCCATCTCGTCGGCCAAGCGCGGTGATTCGGGATCGTCCTCGTTGAAGTTCGTCGCCCACATGGCAGGCCAGAAATAGTTGGCCTTCAGACGCAACAGCAGTTCGAAAATCTTCTCATAGGCTTTCGAGTTCACACCGCCAAAGTGCTTCTGGCACCAGGTGCCGAACGATGGCCATTCATCGTTGATAAAGATGCCGCGATATTTCACCGCAGGCCAGTCGGCGACGCGTCCTTCAGACCAGTAGAGTTCATCCTTATGTACTACAGGCGCATCGGCCATCCAGTACCAAGGCGATACGCCGATGCGGCGGGAGATCTCGTAGATGCCGTAGATGGTGCCGCGCTTGTCATTACCCGCAATCACGAGATTGCCGTCCACCACATCGATAAGATACGCCTCCCAATGGCCCTTGATTTTCTTCACATCGAGCTTCTTCTGCTTGATGAGGCGGTCGATAAGCTTGCTCTTACCGATAGTGCCGACTATAAGTGAAGAGTGAATAGTGAATAGTGAAGAATTTGCTACCGCTACATCAGCCTTCACACCTGTTACTTTGTGGATATCGTCGCCGAGGTCGTGAGCAGCGCGGATCACGCCCTTCCAATCGTTTTCATCTACAAAGATTGTGGTGGCCTTGCCGTCTTTGGCAATACAGAATTTCTCACTTTGCGCCATCACGCTCATATAGGCGCATAATACCAATAAGATAACTGCTATTCGTTTCATTCTTGTCTGATTTTTGTTGCAAAATTACGAAAATAATTGCTTCTCTCCAATATTTCGTGGTCATTTGAAACAATTATCAAACAAAAAGAAACATTTATCTTCCTAGGAACTTGGTGTCGAGATAGGCCTGGAAAGCGTCTTTATAGAGGTCGCCGATGGGGAGGTAGGTGTCTGTATCCATGATGACGCGGTTCTTGTTGACCTCCTGGATCTTGGTGAGATTGATAATGTAGGAGCGGTGGATGCGCATGAATGAATCGGGCAGGCGTTCCTCGATCTTCTTCATCGAGAGGAGGGTGATGATGGGTTTCGGCTCGCCCTCGATCCAGACCTTCAGATATTCACTCATAGCCTCGATGTAGCGGATGTCGGGGATGTTGACTTTTACGATGCGGTAGTCGGTCTTGAGGAAGAGGATATCCTCTTTAAGTGAAGAGTGAATAGTGAAGAGTGAAGAATTTGCTACCGCACGACCGGATGCGGAATTCTCTGCGGCGGGAGTATTCTCATTCCACTTTCCACTTTCCACTTTCCTCTCCTTTAAGCGGTTGGCGGCGCGCTGGAAGTCCTGGAGGCCGAAGGGTTTCAAAAGGTAGTCGACGGCATTGACGCGGAAGCCCTCGACGGCATATTCCGAATAGGCTGTGGTGAAGACAACGAGGGGTGGTACGGCGAGCGACTTGACGAAATCCATGCCGTTGAGGTCGGGCATATTGATATCGCAGAAGATGGCGTCGACCGTATCGTTCTCCAGGAACGTACGGGCCTCCAGGGCACTCTGGCACTGGGCGGCGAGTTCAAGAAACGGTACTTTGCCGATATAGGCAACTAGCTGTTGCAGAGCCAATGGCTCATCATCGATGGCGAGACAACGGATAGACATTTACTATTTGACAATTTACTATTGGACTATTTACTATTTGACAATTTATGATTCAAGGGGGAGCGACAGCTCCACGGTGTAGATGTCGGCAGCGTTGTGGATGCGGAGGGCATAGTTGCTGCCGTAGAGCAGATTGAGGCGTTTGCGGACATTGGCGAGACCCACACCGCCCTTCTTCGTTCCTGACGTGCTGTCGGCCGTTCCCGATGTGTCGGCAATGGAATTGCGGCAGGTGAACAGGAGTGAGTCAGCCTCGACCGCCACCTTTATCTCGATAATCGACTCGTGCTGGTAGCTGATGCCATGTTTGAAGGCATTCTCGATGAAGGTGATAAGCATCAAGGGCGGTATCTGACGGTCGGGCACTTCGGCGGGCAGGTCGGTGGAGATGCGGACCTTGTCGGTATAGCGCAGCTGCATCAGTGCGATGTAGTGACGGATGAAGTCGAGCTCGCGTGACAGCGGCACACCTTGTTTGTTGCCCTCGTAGAGCACGAAGCGCATCATCTTTGACAGCTCCAGGATGGTGTCTTTTGCTTTCTCCGGATCGATATCCACAAGGGCGTGGATGTTGTTGAGCGTGTTCATGAAGAAGTGCGGATTGATCTGGTAACGCAGATACTCCAGTTGCTGCTCCAGATTCTTCTTCTCCAATGCAGCCAGGCGTTTGCGGTCTTCGCGGCTGCGGAAATAACTCTTGATGCCGAGGTTGGCGGCGAACATCAGGATCAGCACCACGACGGTCAGGATGTCGTGTTCACCCACAAAGGGTGGCGGATCGTGGCGGCGCATCTCATGCCTCTCAGGCCTCTCGTGCGGTCGCATGTGGCGGTCGTGAGCCTCAGGGGGACCGGGGCGCTCAGGTAGCTCTGGCATATCAGGTCTCTCTGGCATATCCGGTGCCTCTGACATATCCGGTGCCTCCGGTCTGTCCGGTCTCGCCATTTCAAAGGGTGGGGGACCCTGATGACGTCTGAATCTATCCGGTCGGCTGCTGCATTGGTAGACGGTGAAGGCCACCAGCAGGGCGGCGACAATGGCGAAATAGGCCATGCGCTTATGCTGATGAACGAGCAGTGGCGCCAACAGGAAGTTATGCACGAGGAACAGCAGCAGGAAGACGGCGAACTTACGCCACACGAGAAACACCTCCGTCCAGTCGAACAAGAGGCTGGCATCATTGACCGTGCGCACATAAAGACTCAGTAGCGGAGCCGCAAAGAGCAGACCCCACACTGCCAGGTAAATCAGATTCTCCTGCTTAGACTGTTTCATCCAGAATATTCTAGTCATATATATAACGAAAGAATCGGAAGATTATTGCTGCAAAGGTAGACAAAACCGGCTGTCCAGCCAAAAATATTCAGCGAACCGGTCGTTTCATTCTGTGAACTCTGGAAGACTTAGTATTCTATTTCGGTATTCACGGTTAAAGTGTGTTAATTGTCGCGTGAGGGATTTGGAGTAAATCGATAAAGTTGCTAAATTTGCAGTATGAAGAAGTTTAAACGAAATATTCTGCTAAGTGTTTTGGCAGTTTTGATAGTGGTGTTCGGTGTGTCGTTTTGGGCTTACTATCAAGCTGTAAAGTCAGCGAGTCACATGTATTATGTGGGCATCATGAACGTAGCCTCTGAGAAGATCAGGAAGACCGTCGGTGCGATGGAGATGAACGCGATGAATGAGTTCGACGAGGTGGAGAAACATCTCGATACGCCTGAGTCCGTGATTGCCGCCTTGGAGAGCAAAACCAGTCTGAACCCAGAGGTGAGAGGCTATTTTGCCGCTTTCGAGCCGGATTATTTCCCCAAGGAAGGACGATGGTTCGAGCCTTACGTACACCATGTAGATACCAATGCCTTTGAGATGAGACAAGTGGGCTCAGCCCGCCATGACTATCATAAGTCGGCATGGTATATACGAGCGAAGGACAGCAAGGAGAGTTTCTGGTCGGATCCCTATTATTACTTTGACGGTACGAGCATCAGCGGACACTATACCACGTTTGTCAAGCCCATCTACGACAAGACGGGTCGTCTGGCCTGTGTCTGTGGTGCCGACATGACCTTCGAGTGGCTGGCTAAGGAGGTGGAGCATATTGACGATGAGAGCCGTAACAACGACTTGTTGAACAGTTTCCTGCTGAACGACGGCGGTGAATTCTATACGGTTGTCATCAACAGGGACGGCAGTTGCATCGCCACTCCGGAGGGGAAACGGGTTGCGTTGACCGAGGAACAGGTGGGGCACAGTCTGGAACTCAGGAAGAGTGGTACGATTGAAATGAACATCAATGGTGTAAACTCGATGATCTATTACACACCGATCGACCATGTTGATTGGTCTGTGGCCGTCGTTGTGCCTGATCAGGGCATCACCAAGCCTATGATAAAGTTCGGCATCATGCTCCTATTGGTGATAATACTGGGTATGATTGTCGTCTGGTTGATGTGTAGGAAAAGGGTTGTTATGACCTTGGCTATGTGCTGTGGTATGACTGCAGCGATGGCGCAGACGTATCAGGTGCCTGTGTCGGAGCAACATGAGAAGATGCAGACGGGACGGTATGAACCCACGTGGCAGTCGTTGGAGACACACCAGACGCCGGAATGGTTCCGCGATGCGAAGTTCGGTATCTGGGCGCATTGGGGGCCACAGTGTGTGGAAGGAAGCGGCGACTGGATGGCCCGCGGCATGTATATCGAGGGCAACGGGCAGTATAAGTATCATGTAGAGCACTACGGCCATCCGTCGGAGTTCGGCTTCAAGGATATCTTGCCGTTGTTCAAGGCCGAGAAGTGGGATCCCGAGGCACTCGTCGAGCGCTATAAGCGTTGCGGGGCGAAGTATTTCTTCGTACTTGGCAACCACCACGACAACTACGACCTCTGGGATTCGCAGTACCAGCCCTGGAACTCGAAGAACATCGGCCCTCATAAAGACATACTGGATGGTTGGGCGAAGGCTGCCAAGAAGGCCGGATTGCCTTTGGGCATCAGCTTCCATGCCGATCATGCGTGGACGTGGTATGAGCCTGCGCAGCGCTACGATCAGAACGGACCGAAGGCAGGCGTTTACTATGACGGAAAACTGAAGAAGGAAGATGGCAAAGGGAAATGGTGGGAAGGCTATGACCCGCAGATGCTCTACCAACAGGACCATCCTATGAGTGACCGCTCGTGGTCGAATAGCGCTATTCACAGTCAGTGGGGTTGGGAAAACGGGGCTTGTCCGCCGTCGCCGGAGTTCGTCACTAATTTCTATGACCGCACCCTTGATGCCATCAACCGCTACAATCCCGACCTCATCTACTTCGATGTCACCGTGCTGCCGTTCTATCCGCTGAGCGACTGCGGTATGAAGATCGCTACACATCTTTATAATAAAAACCCGCGCGGGGTGGTGTTCGGCAAGATCCTGAACGACGAACAGAAGAAAGCACTGACGTGGGATGTGGAACGTGGCGCTCCCAATGCCATCATGCCTGAGGTTTGGCAGACGTGTAACTGCATCGGCGACTGGCACTATAATACCAGAACCTATGAACGCGGCTATCGCACTGCCACAAATTTGGTGAAGCAGTTGGTGGATATCGTATCGAAGAACGGTAATCTGTTGCTCAACATCCCACTTCGGGCAGACGGTACCTATGACGAGAAGGAAGCCCAGTTCCTTGATGAACTGGAAGCCTGGATGACGCAGAATGGTGAGAGTATCTTCGGTACGCGTCCCTGGGTGAAGTTCGGTGAGGGTCCTGTGGCTGAGAAGAATATTGCCATCAATGCACAGGGCTTCAACGAAGGCCAGTACAATGGTATGGACTATCGCGATGTCCGTTTTAACCAAACGAAGAAATATCTGTATGTGACGGCAATGGGTTGGCCGCAGGGGGACAATCGCAAACTCGTCATCAAGTCGCTGGCTAAGGGAAATCCCGATTTCCGCAAATCTATATCTTCTGTCTATCTCTTGGGCTACGGCAAAATCAAAGCCCGCCAGACATCCGACGGGCTTGAAGTGAATCTTCCGGAGCCTTGTAACAAGATCGCTCCTGTGTTACGAATTAACCGCTGAAAATCTCACAATGGGGACGGTCCCTTTTGTGAGATTAGTCTTCGACAATCTTGATGCGGCCCTGGGGCTTGGCGTAGGCCTTGCCGGTATTGCCGCCGAGGACATTCTTCAGGTAGTCGGACAAGGCCTCGTAGTAGCGCAGGGTGCTCTCCTGAAGGACCACACATTTCTTGAAACAGTCGAAGAAGCCGCCGGCGTCGTGGTTGTAGTTTGTCAAAGCGACGCTGTATGTGCGCTGCATGTCGATGGGCTGATAGCTGCCGTCGGCCTGCAGGATCTCGATGTCGCTGACGCGGTGGCTCTTGCTGTGGATGGTGAAACGCAAGCCAGAGACTTGTGGGAAGTTGCCGTCGAGCACGGGCACGAGGGCTGTGCAACGGGTGAGCATCGTCTGCAGTTGTTCGGCAGTGACCATGATGCGGCGCAGGGTGTTGTCGTAGGGCAGCATACCGATGATATCACCATAGGTGATGTCGCCGGCATTGATGTCGTTACGGATACCACCGCCATTCTCCAGACCGATGTCGGCCTTCATAGCGTAGCGGTAGGCATCGGCCACGAGGTCACCGGCGTTTGTCTCCTCACCACGCACAATCCATTGGTCGTTTTCGTCACTCACCACAAGGGTGTAGTCGCTGTGGGCTACCTTCTCTGAGGTAACGGCCTTCACCTTCTGGTGGATGCTGTCAATGGCAGCTGTGACCGCAGCGTTCTCATAGGGGATGTCCTTGCTCTTGATGAGATGGGTGATGAGTCGTCCGTCGGGGGTGATAAGCAGTTTTCCTACGTTGGCGAACTGCGTGCCCGTCTGGGTGACGGTGATTTCCTTGCCATCAAGATTCTTTACCTTCACACCCTCGAAGATCTCGTGGGAGTGACCATCGAGCACGACATCGATGCCGCGGGTGTTATTTACAAGACGGTGGGAACTGAAGCCCATCGACTGCGGGGTCTCTCCTACATGCGAGAGCAGTACCACATAGTCGGCACCCTCCTTGCGGGCATTGTCGACGGCCTGCTGGATCAGTTCGTAGAACGTCTTCGGCTTCAGGTCGTAGAGCAGGATGCCGTTGGTGTCGTAGAACGAATAGCCCTCGAGAATCATCGTCTCCGGTGTACAGGCACCGACATAAGCCACCTTCTTGTTGCCGTACTGACGGATGACATAGGGCGTGAAGAGGGGCTGCGGCTCGCCGGCCTCATAAAGGTTGGCACAGACAACAGGTGTGCCGGCTTCCTCCAGCAACTGTCTCATGCGGGGTACGCCATAATCGAACTCATGATTGCCTAAGGTGAGGGCGTGATAGTCCATCAGACGCAGGATGTCGGCGATGTACTGGCCCTTGGAGATGGCTCCGGTAGTGTTGCCCTGCAGGAAATCACCACAACAGACGGCTGCGGCGTAGGCTGTGTCGGAACTGTTGATGGCATCACGCAGACCTGCAATCTTCGTATAGCCGTCGATACCACAATGGGCATCGTTCTCATAGAGAATCACAATGCTCTTCTGAGCAAATGTAGTCTGCCAGCCCATCATCAGGGCTATCATGCTAATGTATAATTTGTAATTCATATTTTATTATTAATAATGCATAATTATTTTATTTGTGTTGCAAAGGTACGAATATTTTCAAAAACAAAAAACATTGGAACAAAAAAAAGTGGCAAATTGACACTTTTTTCGTAACTTTGCAGCCAATTTAAATCAATGATTCGATGAAACGACTTATTATCATTCTGATGACCATGATGCTGACGACCCTGAGTTGGGCTCAGGGCGTGAAGCCGCTGCCGTCGCTCCATGTGGAGGGAAAATGGCTGGTGGATACACACGGCAATCATGTAGTGTTGCATGGTGTGATGGACACACCGAACATGTATTTCAACGGTTGGCGGTGGGGTAGTCCCTGGGACGGCTCGAATACCGGCTACAACTCAACGGGTGCCACGAAATGTAAGAACTATTTCGAAAAGCTCTTTGCAGGTATGGAAGAGAGCAAATGTACCATATTCCGTCTGCACATGGACCCCGCATGGACCAACGACCCGTCGGACAGCTATAAATATGCAGGTTCGGAAGGTCAGGCTTCAGATGCTTCGGGTGAGGCTGACATCAAGAAGTTTAATCCGAACAGACTGAAGACCTATTTGAAATCGGTCTATTTCCCCTTGGCCCAGAAAGCCATGAACCACGGCATGTATGTGGTGATCCGTCCGCCTGGCGTTTGTCCGCACGACATCAAGGTTGGCGACTATTACAACCAGTATTTGATGACTGTGTGGGATATCTTCTCGCAGAACGACTCCATCCGTAAGTATGCCGGACAGATCAGCATCGAACTGGCCAATGAGCCCGTGAACCTGAAGAATGCTCAGGGAAAGGATGATGCGAAAGCATTGCACGATTTCTTCCAGCCCATCGTTGACAAGATCCGTGCCAATGGTTTTACGGGCATCATCTGGGTGCCGGGAACGGGTTATCAGTCGAACTATCGCAGTTATAAGACTAACCCTGTGACCGGCTATAACATCGGTTATGCCGTTCATGACTATCCTGGCTGGTATAACAGCAGCGACGATAATCCCGGTATCGCGAACAAACGCAATAGTTTCCACGATGCTGTGCCCGTGGTGGATACCAATCCCATCCTCATCTCTGAGGTAGACTGGAGTCCGATCAAGGAACCGAAGGAGGTGGATCATTATAACGAGATGGGTCAGCCTACGTATAAGAACCTGGGTACATGGGCAACGGCCTCGACCTCAAAATGGGGTAAGGCCTATAAGGCGATGCTCGACTATTTCGGTAATATCTCGATGACACTCACATCGACCGCTGACTATCTCGATATCGACACCTTACTAAATAAGAAGAAGGTGGTGGCCTCGTTCGGAGGCAATCCCGAGGCTTGTGCCAAGGCCTGTATGGACTGGTATGCTGACTATTACACGAAAGACTGGGCCCATGCTGACTATCAGAATTATGTGGTGAGCGATCAGGGCAACGGGAAATACAAGAACCCGGTCATCGCTGCCGATTTCCCCGATCCCGATGTAATCAGGGTGGGGGATTCCTATTATATGGTCAGCACCACGATGCATCATTTCCCTGGAGCTACCATCGTGAAGTCGAAGGACCTCGTGAACTGGCAGTACTGTGCTCAGCCGCTGACGCAGATATCGACCAAGGACAATTATTCGTTGCTGAACGGTCAGGATGCATACGCAAAGGGTATGTGGGCCTGTGCGATGACTTATCATGATGGTAAGTTTTATATCCTGCTGAACTGCAATGATGCCGGTGGGTTTGTGCTGTCGGCCTCCGATCCTGAGGGTAAGTGGGAACTGAAGCAGTTGCCTCGCAGCTATTACGACCCGGGGATGTTGTTCGACAACGGTAAGGTGTATGTGGTCTGTGGTATCAATGAACTCCGGATGTGCGAACTGGATGAGGACTTCAACCATATTAAGGACCAGGTAGTCGTCAATGGTAAAGACGGGCTTGAGGGCTCGCACCTCTATCATATCGGCGACTATTATTATATCTATGCTACCTATGGCGGTTGGCCGTCGGGACAGACAGTGTTCCGCTCGAAGAATATCTTCGGTCCCTATGAGGAAGTGGAGAAAATGCTGGTGGAGAAGACAATCAACGGTCAGCCCAATACCATCCATCAGGGTGCGCTCTTCGATACCCCGAACGGTGAATGGTGGACCATCATGCAGGAAGACTTAGGCTGTCTGGGTCGTATGCCTAATCTGCAACCCGTGAAATGGGAAGACGGCTGGCCTGTGGTAGGCAATAACGGAATACCCTATACCACCTACACCAAACCCGATGTGGGTAACAGTTGGCCTCGCGACCCCATGCCCACGAACGATAATTTCCGTACCTATCCTTTGGGAATGCAATGGCAGTGGAACCACAATCCTGATGATGGCGCATGGACACTGTTTGAGCGTCCGGGATGGTTGCGCCTGAAGACCTCGGGCACGGCTGATCGTCTGACGCAGGCCAGGAATATGCTGACACAGCGAATCTTCGCATATGAAAAGAAACCCTCGACAGGTACGGTGCGCATCGATGTGAGTCATCTGCAGGAGGGCAACCGTGCGGGCATCTGTATCCTGCAGGATCCCTATGCCATGATTGCCGTCGAGGTGAAGGACGGGCAGCGAAGACTCGTCTGGCGTCAGGATACGCTTAGAAAGAATGATAACTTCACACCTTCAGAAACAACGAAGGAGATACAGATCGACAGTGTGATTTATCTGAGGGCAACAGTGAATTATTCGACTAGCAAGACGCAGTTCTATTATTCGCTCGACAATCAGGCCTATACCAAATTGGGAGGACAGACCACGTTGGGCTTTAACCTCAGTGTGTTTGTAGGTGCCCGTTTCGGACTCTTCTGTTATACCACTCAGGAAACGGCGGAACGAGGCTATGCCGATTTCGACTGGTTCTCGACGGAAGCGTCTTTCGATGAGGTGAACTATTTCCCTGCGACTTTCGAAGGCTACAACCAGAACATGCTGACGATGGAGTCGCTGACGATAGAGAATCAGGAGCAGGAAGTCATGGTGGGTAACAATGCCCTGTTGGAGATTGTGGCCACATATCGTGACGGACATACGGCGAATGTGGCTTCTCAGGCAAACTATACCGTTGACAATCCCAGTGTCGTGGAGATCAGCAGTGGTCGGATCCGTGGATTAGGAGAGGGAACGTCACGTGTACAGGCAAACTATACGGATCCCATGGGAAACGAGCAAAGTCTGACGTTCACGGTGCGCAGCACGTTCTTCCCGTTTGATAAGCAATATATCAATACCTCGCTTTTCAGCCAAGGTTCCTATACTGAGAAGACCCATACGTTCCGTCCTGGACAATGGGGGCAGATGGGATGGGAATATCCCAATGGAGCCGATTTCTCAGATTACAAGTATCTTGTGATCAAACTATCTGCTACGAGTAGCGGTTCACACCTGAATATCTTTACGGAAAATAGCATCTGGTCACCGTGCTATTCCACAGGCGACTTTGGTTCGAAGACACAGATCGTGGTGAACCTGCAGACGGCAAAGTACACGAGCGATGGTGACAAGAAGGGTAAGGCACTCGAGACAAAGAATATCCGTATTGTCTGTTTCTGGGGCAATGGCGCTCAGGACATCAAGGTGAAAGACATCTATCTGACTAACAACTCGGACTATTCGCCCAACAGTATTGATGCGGTGCGCCTCATACCCGTTAGCGATGGCAGGGTGTATAACCTTCAGGGACGTCGTGTGAATAGCGGCGCATTGGAGAAGGGGGTCTATATCAAGGATGGCAAGAAGATTATGATTAAATAAAATGGAAACCAAAATGAGGAAATTACTATTTGTATTAACGGCATTGTTGGCAACGGCTGTCGGTCGTGCCCAGGATGTGAAGGTGGAGTTTATTACACCGAGTATCGTACACATTGTGAAGGGACAGCCCACAAAAACACTGGTGATTACGGCGAAGCCAGAGAATGTGGCCGTCAGTAAGAGCAACAACACGTGGAAGAGCAGTGAGTTGACTGTGAAGCTGGACCCGAAAATGAAGGCCCTTACCTTTATGACGAGCAAGGGCAAGGTGCTCCTCAAGGAGCAGGGTTGGAGTCTGATTCGGAAGAATCTGGATGAGTTTGAGGTTAGCCAGACCTTCGCCCTTGATAAGGATGAGGCTATCTATGGCTTGGGAACGATTCAGAACGGCAAGATGAACCGTCGTGGCGAGAAGAAACGCATGGAGCAGTCGAACCTGGAGGATTTCCAGAATGTGTTGCAGAGCATCAAGGGCTGGGGTCTCTATTGGGAGAACTATTCGCCCACTTTGTTTGAGGACAATGCTCAGGGAATGACGTTTACATCTGAGGCTGGTCAGGGCGTTGACTACTACTTCATGTATGGCGGAAGTGCTGACGGTGTGATTGCCCAGATGCGCTATCTTACGGGTGATGTGCCGATGTTCCCGCTGTGGACCTACGGCTTCTGGCAGTCGAAGGAACGCTATAAGACCGCCCGTGAGACAGAGGGCATCGTCGACCACTATCGTAAGCTGAATGTCCCTCTCGACGGTATCATCCAGGACTGGCAGTACTGGGGAAGCAATTATTTGTGGAACGCGATGGATTTCCTGGCTGAGGATTTCAGTAATGGCAAACAGATGATCGACAATGTCCACAAGAAGCACGCTCATTTTATGATTTCCATCTGGGCCAGCTTCGGACCGATGACCAAGCAGTTCCGCGAGTTGGAAAAAATCGGATGCCTGATGCCCTTCGAGACCTGGCCGCAAAGTGGTATCTCGCATGTCTGGCCGCCGATGAAGGATTATCCCTCGGGTGTGAAAGTCTATGACGCCTTCCATCCCGAGGCCCGTGCCATCTACTGGAAATACCTGAAGACGCTCTATGATTATGGCTGCGATGCCTGGTGGATGGACTCTACCGATCCTGACTTCTTCAATCCCCGTGAGAGTGATTATGCCCACAAGGTGTATGGCGGTACGTGGCGTTCGCAGCGCAATGCCTTCCCCTTGGAGACAGTGCGTGGTATCTATCAGTCGCAGCGCAAGGATGATCGGGGTAAGCGTATCTTTATCATGACTCGTTCATCGTATGCTGGTCAGCAGCACTATGGCTCGAACATGTGGAGTGGTGATGTGAACTCCTCTTGGGATATGCTGCGTAAGCAGGTGCCCGCAGGTCTGAGCTTCACGTTGACGGGAAATCCCAACTTCAATACCGATATCGGTGGTTTCTTCTGCAACTCCTATAATACCAAAGGCTCAGGTTCTGCTCCGAAGAATCCGCAGTTCCAGGAGTTGTATGTGCGCTGGATGCAGTATGGTCTGTTCTGTCCCGTATTCCGCAGTCATGGTGCTGATGCGCCTCGTGAGATTTGGCAGTTCGGACAAAAGGGCGAACCTGTCTACGACGCTATTGAGAAGCAGATTCGTCTGCGCTATCGTCTTATACCTTACTTATATAGCATCGCCTGGCAGGTGACGAGCAATAACGATAGTTATATGCGTCCACTGTTCAGTGACTTCGCAGCTGACAAGAAAGTATGGAACATGACCGATGAGTTTATGTTCGGCCATAGCATTCTGGCTTGTCCGATCGTTGATCCGCAGTATACTGAGGAGAAGGTGATCCGCACGAATGCGATGACGGGATGGGACAGGAAAGAAGTGAATAGTGAAAAGGTGAATAGTGAACAGTTGGACTGGACGGCCAAGAAGAGTGCGGTGAAGTATTTGCCGAAGGGGGCAACGTGGTATGATTTCTGGACGAACAAATCCTTTAAGGGTGGCCAGAGCGTGACGCTTGAGACCTCGTTCGACCGTGTGCCGATGTTCGTACGTGCCGGCAGTATCCTGCCCCTCGGTCCTGAGATGCAGTATGTGGGAGAGAAACCTTGGGATAATCTCGAGGTCCGCGTCTATCCAGGTGCCAATGGCAGCTTTGTCCTCTATGAGGACGAGGGCGACAGCTACAACTATGAGAAAGGTGTCTACAGCACCATCCCGTTCTCTTGGAACGACAAGGCCCGCAAGCTTACCATCGGTGCCCGAAAGGGGGAATTCCCAGGCATGCTGAAGTCTCGTCAGTTTACCATTGTTTTGCCTGATGGACGTCAGCAACAAGTCAGTTACAACGGTGCAGAATGTATTATTTCGCTCTGATATTCAGGGCGTGTTACATTTCCGAAATTATATGATACAAAAGAAGAGTCCCATGTGGCTCTTCTTTTGTAATTTTGCACATCGCTAATAAACTATTCATAACTTTAAGGAAAATGAAGAAGAAAATTTTATTGTTAATGGCTTTGGCCGGCTGTCTGTCGGCTCAGGCTCAGTGGCGTCAGGTTGACCCCAGAGAGAATGTAGGTCTGAAAGATGCCTACAAGGATTATTTTACCATTGGTGTAGCGCTGAACCAGCGCAATGTTAGTGACGATGCCCAGAAGGCGCTCGTCCTCAAGCAGTTCAACAGTGTGACTGCCGAGAACGACTGGAAGCCCGGTGAGATTCATCCGAAGGAGGGCGTGTGGAATTTCGAGCGCGCCGACAAGATCGCTGACTTCTGCCGTCAGAACGGTATCAAGATGCGCGGTCATTGTCTGTGCTGGCACTCACAGTTTGCCGACTGGATGTTTACCGACAAGAAAGGCAAGCCCGTCACGAAAGAGGTGTTCTATCAGCGTCTGCGCGAGCACATCCACACTATTGTCAAGCGTTATAAGGATGTGGTCTATGCTTGGGACGTAGTCAACGAGGCGATGGCCGACGACGGTGGTGGTCCCCGTTGGGGTTTCGGACGTCCGGGTCAGGAGCCGAGTCCTTATCGTCAGAGCCGTCACTTCCAGCTCTGCGGCGATGAGTTCATTGCTAAAGCTTTCCAGTTTGCCCGTGAGGCCGATCCCGACGTACTGTTGTTCTACAATGACTACAGCTGCGTAGATAACGGCAAGCGTGAGCGCATCTATAATATGGTGAAGAAGATGAAGGATGCCGGTGTTCCCATCGACGGTATCGGTATGCAGGGTCACTACAACATCTACTTCCCTGATGAGGATCAGCTCGAGAAGGCCATTGTCCGTTTCAAGGAGATTGTGAAGCACATCCACATCACCGAACTCGACCTGCGTATGAACAATGAGAGCGGTGGTCAGCTGATGTTCTCGCGTGGTGAGGCTAAGCCCATGCCCGCTTACATGTCAACACTGCAGACCGATCAGTATGCCCGTCTGTTCAAGATGTTCCGTAAGCATGCCGATGTCATCGACAACGTGACTTTCTGGAACCTTGGCGACAAAGACTCTTGGCTCGGTGTGAACAACCACCCGCTGCCTTTCGACGAGAACTACCGTCCGAAGGCTTGCTTCCGTGCCATCCGCGACTTCGATCCCGCCCTTGATAAGCGCGTGCCGAAGGAGGACTTCGTCAGCAATCCGTGGAACCAGCCTGGTCAGGAGTGGCCGAAGGTGAACAGTGAGGGTTATGCTCGTTTCCGCATCGAGGCTCCCGATGCTAAGTCGGTGATTGTCAGTCTCGGTCTTGGTGGTCGTGGCGGTACGGTGCTGAAGAAGGATAAGGACGGCATCTGGACAGGAACAACCGAGGGTCCGATGGATCCTGGCTTCCATTACTATCACCTGACCATCGACGGTGCTACGGTCAATGACCCAGGTACAGGCAACTACTTCGGTTCGTGCCGTTGGGAGAGTGGTATCGAGGTTCCCGCACCTGATCAGGACTTCTATGCTGAGCGCACCGATATTCCTCATGGAAACATGCAGACGGTGAAGTTCTACTCACCCAGTCTGGGTAAGATGCAGGAGGCTACGGTTTATCTGCCCTATGGCTATGGCCAACTCGTCGATAAGAAGGGTAATCCTGTGAAGGCAGGTGCCAAGGGTATTCAGGAGCGTTATCCCGTACTCTATCTGCAGCATGGCTGGGGCGAGAACGAGACCAGCTGGCCCATTCAGGGTAAGGCAGGTCTGATTATGGACAACCTGATTGCCGACGGCAAGATCAAGCCTTTCATCATCGTGATGGCATACGGTCTGACCAACGACTTCAAGTTTGGATCGATTGGTCAGTTCACGGCTGAGGAATTTGAGAAGGTGCTCATCGACGAGCTCATTCCCTATATCGACAAGAACTTCCTGACCAAGACCGATAAGTGGAACCGCGCTATGGCTGGTCTGTCGATGGGTGGTATGACCACTAAGCTCATCACCCTGCGTCGTCCTGAGGTGTTCGGTTACTGGGGTCTGCTCTCCGGCGGTCAGTATGCGCCTGAGGAAATCAAGGATCCTACGGCTGTGAAGTATATCTTTGAGGGCTGTGGCTCTAAGGAGAATCCCGATGGAATCAACAAGAGTGTTGCTGATCTGAAGGCTGCCGGCTTCAATGCCGAAGGTCTGATCTCTGAGGGTACCGCTCATGAGTTCCTCACATGGCGCCGCTGCCTCCGTCAGATGGCCCTGAGCCTGTTCAAGTAATCATACTGAGAATTAAAGCAAAAGCCCCGGGATTCCGGGGCTTTTCTTCTTTGGGGATTTCCGAGAAGAAGGTGCATATTCAAGAAAAACAGTGACTTTGCAGATTGAATATGACGAGAAGAAATGTTTGGATACTTATGATCCTTGTTTGCTGCGTTGTAGCAGCTGTGTTTTGGATGACGCACAATGACAATCCATCGGAGCCGGTTGCCGTATCTGAGGTCATTCCGCAAGAACCTGACTATGCCGATGCCTCACAGTGGTATTCGACCGATCGCGGCCAATTGCGCGAGAATATGCAGCAGCGCACAATGTCACACTGGGGACAGGAACTGCTGTGACATTTCCGTCGAATGTCACAGCAGTTCCTGTCCCCAGTGTGACATTGCGGGTTATAAGCTGTATTCGAACATGACGATGGAGTAGGGGGCGAGGTCGTATTTGAATTTCTTCTGGACCTTGATCTGCTCCTTCTGCGGAACGATGGGCTGTGCCTCGTAGTTGTTCTCCTGATCAGGCTGTCCGCTGATGGTGGTCTTCGTGGCCAGCTTCTTCAGACCGAAACGGGAGAGGTTGATATTGGCAACCTTGGCGTTGGCACTAGCGTTGCAAAGCTTCACATAGAGCTTACGCGTCTTGACATTCAGGACGACACTCTGTCCCTGGAGGACACCACTCTCCTGACCCTCGGGCAGTCCCCGCCAACGGGGTGCCTCATCGGGATTGTCGATGGTCACACAGTCGCCATAATAATACTGACCTGAAGACTGGCCGAACATCTGCTGCACATAATAGCTGCAGGTAAGGAACGGACGCTCGTTGTCGAAGTAGATCAGGTCGGGATTCCAGTTGGTATTCGTCTTCTTGGCGAAGAGGGGTGCATAAGAAGTCATGGCCACGACATCGCCGTTGGCCTCGACGTGCAACAGATACAGGCCTTCGGCCAGAGCATCGATGAGCTTCTTATCCTTGGCAGCATACTCTCCCAGATAAACCTTGGTCTTGCGGTCGCGGGGATAATAGTTGTACTGGCGACTGCTCAGGAAGTAAGCGTTGGGCTCGTAGTAGTGCTCGTCGATGATAGGCATGCCCAGTTCATCAGCGAGTTTCCAGCCAGCCTCCAGGTCGCGATTGCCAGGATGAGAACCAGGACCGGCCGTACCGACGATCACAATCTCAGGATGCGCCTTCATCACGCGTTTATATATGTATTTAAAGCGCTCGTTGAACTCCGGAGAGATACGCTCCTCATTACCCAGTCCGAGATACTTCAGGTTGAAGGGCTTGGGATGACCGGCATCGGCACGCATTTTCGCCCACTTGTTGGTGGCGGGATCACCGTTCGCCCACTCAATGAGGTCGATGGCTTCGGCAACCCATTCGTCCATCTGATCCATAGGCACCACATCCTGTGCCTGATCGCGCATTCCCCAGCCGCCGTTGGCTCCCTGACAGGATACACCGCAAGGCAGGATAGGCAGCGGCTCCATGCCCGTGTCCTCACAGAACTGGAAATACTCGAAGAAACCCAGTCCCATGCTCTGATGGTAACCCCAGGTATTCTTCAGACCCTTGCGCTGTTCCTTCGGACCGATGGTGGTCTTCCAGCGATAGGTGTCCCAGAAACCGTCGCCACCGCCGTGAACTACGCAACCGCCGGGGAAGCGCATGAACTTAGGCTGAAGATCGGCCAGCGCCTGTGCCAGGTCCTTACGCAGACCGTGACCCTTATAGGTGTCCTGCGGCATGAGTGACACCATATCGACATCGAGGTCGCCAGGAGTGAGCACAAGAATCTGGAGCGCAGCATTCTGACAGGTACTATCAGGTGTCAGTACGGCCTCGTACTTCTGCCAAGAGGCGTTGTTGATATCGAACTTGGCCTCTGCCAGGAGTTTCGGATCTCTAGGTCCGAAGCCAAACCCGCCACGGCCCTGAGGCTGTGCAATCAAAGCCACACGTACCTTCTTGGCAGCACCGATGTTACGCAGGAAGACGGAGAAGTCATATTTCTCGCCAGCCTTCACACTGATACCGTCGAAACCGTCGTTCTGGATGCCGTAGCCCGTCCAACCGCGATAGTCATAATACTCCTTGGCACGCTCTGTGTGCAGACGCATGTAGGTGGGATTGTTGGCGTTGAGACCATCGGTCATGCGGATGTCCAGACGTCCGAGGGAGTGTCCTGGACGTACCACCTTCCAGGCTGTGGCTGGTCCCCAACCGTCGCGCTCGGAGGGGTTGTACTCGAACGAGCCGTTCTGAATCAGTTCGGCATAGAGTCCACCGTCGGCACTGGAACTGATATCCTCGAAGAAGATACCGATCAATTCGTCACTGATAGCCTTCCCGCCAGCGGGGGCTTTCATCGTTTTCTGGGCTTGGAGACCCAGCGTGGCTGCCAGCAAGGCAGCGCAGATTGTCATTCGTTTTTTCATTGTTTTTGTTTTGTTGATAAAGGAATTTGGCGCAAAGATAATAAAAAATATTCAATATTTGCTATAATGATACAATAAAAAAAGATTAAGAAACAAAATGGATAGCTGAGATTACGGATTCTTTTGTAATTTTGCAACCGTATTATAAAATAATAATGTAACGATGAAACTAAAGAAAGCAATTCTAAACTTAGCCGTCATGGCTGCGATGCCTGCAATGGCCCAGAATCCGTTTGTTCAGACCTGGTTTACGAGTGACCCCGCTCCGATGGTTCACGACGGGACGATGTATGTCTATACCGGTCATGATGAGGACAATGCTGACTTTTTCTGGATGCAGGAGTGGCGCGTCTATTCGACACAGGATATGGTGAACTGGCAGGATCATGGTTCACCTCTCGCTCTGGAGAGTTTCTCATGGGCAGACGACCGTGCCTGGGCAAGTCAGACGATTGAGCGCGACGGTATGTTCTATTGGTATATCTGTGCCCACTCCCGTCTGTCGAGAGGTATGGCCATCGGTGTGGCGGTGAGCGATTCGCCCACAGGTCCTTTCCGTGATGCCATCGGCAAACCGCTGTTCGAGAACGGTTCGTGGGACCATATCGACCCCACGGTGATGATCGACGATGACGGTCAGGCGTGGTTGATGTGGGGAAATCCGCGCGTCTACTATCTGAAGCTCAATAAAGATATGATCTCCTATTCTGGCGAGCTCGGTATGCTCGACATGACGGAGGAGGGCTTCGGTGCGCCTTCGATGGACAAGCGTGAGAAGGGTAAGAAATACAAGGATAATTATACTGAGGGCCCTTGGCTGAGGAAAGTGGACAGTTCCAAGTTCAAGGTGGATCCCGCGAAGGCCTATCAGTTGTTGTATGCTGCTGGTGGTGTGCCTGAGCATATCAGCTATAGCACAGCCCCGTCGCCCACTGGTCCCTGGACCTATGCCGGTGAGATCATGCCTCTTTGCGAAACCAAGTCGTTCACCAATCACTGTGGTGTGGCTGACTATAAGGGTCATAGCTATTTCTTCTACCATACAGGTAAGCTGCCCAATGGCGGTGGTTTCGGACGCAGTGTGGCTGTTGAGGAGTTCAAGTATAATGCCGACGGCAGCTTCCCCACGATCATGCCTACCGACGAGGGTGTGAAGCCTGTGGGTAAGTTCTGTCCCTATCGTAAGGTGGAGGCTGAGACGATGGCTTTTTCGAAGGGCATCAAGACCGAACAGAACGATGAGGTGGGTGTCTATGTGACCGATATCCACAACGGCGACTATATCAAACTGCAGAATGTGGCCTTTGCCAACAAATACCCGCGTGTGTTCAAGGCCCGTGTGGCCAGTGGTCTGCGTGGCGGACAGATTGAGATACGTCTCGACAGTGTTCGCGGAAGATGTCTTGGTACGGTGAATGTGCCAGGCACGGGCGGCTGGGAGAAGTGGCAGACCATCACCCTCGACCTGGACTATTCTACCCTGAAGGAAATCGATGCGCCAACCCGCACCCTCTCCGGCATTGCGCTGCCCGAGACAGCCGACCTCTACTTCGTGTTCAAAGGCCGCAAGGGTCCGAAGCTGTTCAACTTCGACTGGTGGGAGATGCGCGGACTGGAGCAGGTGAACATGCCGCTGTTCCAGACCAAATACACCGCCGACCCTTCACCGATGGTGGTGGGCGACACCTTATTCTTATATACGTCGCACGATGCCTCGCCTGAGGATATCCCCGATCCTAACGAGAAGAGCTCTGCCGGTTTCTTCATGTACGACTGGCTCCTGTGGTCTACCACCGACATGGTGAACTGGACGGAGCACGGGGCTGTGGCTTCGCTGAAGGAATTCTCGTGGCGCAGTCGTGAGAACGGTGCCTGGGCCATCCAGACCGTCGAGCGCAACGGCAAGTATTACCTCTATGCCCCGCTGCACGGTCATGGTATCGGCGTCTTGGTGGCTGATACGCCTTACGGTCCCTTCAAGGATCCTCTTGGCAAACCGTTGGTGTGGCAGCAGGAGCACTGGGACGATATCGACCCGAGTGTGTTTATCGACGACGACGGCCAGGCGTATATGTTCTGGGGCAATCCTCAGACCTATTGCGTCAAGCTGAACGAAGACATGATTTCTACCAATGGTGACATCTATGTGCTTAATCCAAAGGATGGTAAGATGCGTCCTGTAAAGGAGGAGGGTGCCAAGATCAACCTCCGGGTGCCGTTCGGCGAGAAGGCTACTTGGGCAGTGAAGCACTATCAGGAAGGTCCGTGGTTCTATAAGAGGAATGGCCATTACTACATGGGCTTTGCTTCGACCTGCTGTCCTGAGGGTCTGGGTTATGCCATGAGTGATTCACCGCTGGGCCCCTGGAAAGAACAGAACTACCTGATGGCTCCCACCCAGCGCGATCGTGGCAATCATCCTGGTATCGCTGACTTCAAGGGACATTCGTATCTCTTCGGTCAGGACTACGACCTGATGCATCTGGAGACCTTCCAGCACCATGAGCGCCGCAGCGTAAACGGTACGGAAATCACTTACAATGCCGACGGAACGATTCAGACCTCTCCTTACTGGCTGGATCTGGCACCTATGAAACAGCTGCACTGGCTGAATCCATACAACAGAGTGGAAGCTGAGACGATGGCGTGGGGCTTCGGTCTGAAGAGTGCTAAGATGGGTATCGAGAATACGGGCGTGGTGAAGGATATGCCGGAATCTACGGGAAAGAAGAATATGTATATCTTTGATATCAACGACGACGAGTACATCCGTCTGCGCGGTGTGGACTTTGGTTCGAAGGGTGCTAAGCAGTTTGCGATCGTGGCTGCTGCCGCTGCACAGGCTGGCTGTACCATTACCCTGCGCTTAGACAGCAAGAGTGGCGATGCCATCGGCAGCGTCGCTATCAAGTCAACGGGCTCTGTGGAGAAATACAAGTCTTTCAGCACGAAAGTAAAGGGTGTGACAGGCGTTCATGACCTCTACCTCTGTTTCAGCAAGGCTTCGGGTGACGTGCGTCTCGATTGGTGGACATTCAAATAGTTTTTAGTTTTATTTTAACAAATGTATTTATGAAGAAAACTTTATTATCAGCGATTCTGATGGGCTTTGCAGCATTTGCTTCTGCACAGCCTCAGGGTGGTTTCGGAGGCTTTGGCGGTTTCCAGAGACCACAGGTGAAACTCGAGACCTCCCAGGAATGGAAGGATGTGAACTATGCAGGCGATGACCAGGCATTCCATACCTGCGACATCTATCTGCCTAAGAAGGAGGCTGCCAGCTATCCCGTAGTGATCCACATCTACGGTAGTGCGTGGTTCAGCAACAACAGTAAGGGTGCCGCCGATCTCGGCACCATTGTCGATGCTTTGCTGAAGGCTGGTTATGCTGTGGTTTGTCCGAATCACCGTAGCAGTATGGATGCCAAGTGGCCAGCTCAGATTCATGACATCCGTGCCGTCATCCGTTTCGTACGTGGTGAGGCTAAGAAGTATAAGTTCGATCCGTCGTTTGTTGCCACCAGCGGCTTCTCTTCCGGTGGCCACCTTGCTTCAACGGCAGCTACCACCAGCGGTCTGAAACAGACGAAGGTTGGTACTTACGACATCGACCTTGAGGGTACTGTCGGCTGTTTTGCCAATGAGAGCAGCACTGTGAATGCTGCCTGCGACTGGTCGGGTCCTGTGGATCTCACAGCAATGGACTGCGGCGAGGGCATGAAGATGGGTGAGAACAGTCCTGAGGACGTGCTGCTTAATTCCAAGCTTGACAAGGAGCCGGACAAGTATCGCAGCCTGAGTGCCACATATTATGTCAATAAGAACACTCCTCCCATTATCATCTTCCACGGTGAGAAGGACAATGTCGTTCCCTGCTGTCAGGGTAAAATGTTCTACGAGAAACTTGTGGCTGCCGGTGTGAAAACCGAGGCTACCTTCGTTCCCGAGGGCGGACACGGCATGGGTATGTACGCCGAGGAGAACCTCCAGAAGATGGTGAACTTCCTCAACGCTGTCCGCACAGGTAAATAAATTTTTTTTCAGGAAACGAATTAGAATAATGAGAATAATTTATCCCACGAATGATAATAATAATTATTTTAATTCGTGAACAGAATTATTCCAATTATTCTAATTCGTTTCCAAAATATTTTTTTCACATTAGTTCCTTAACATCATCATCATTCGTTTCCATTAACGTTGGAGGACTTTCTTGCCGTTGCGGATGACGATGCCGCGGTAGGTCTCATCGACACGCTGACCGGAGAGGTTATAGATAGCATCGTTGTCGTTGATGGTGGATGATGTCCTCACACCTTGGATTGACGTTGGAGCGGGCTGTTCGACGGCTGCTAGATAGCTCGTTTTGAGATTAGGTTTCTCGATGGTGGGAATGTTCATCACATACACATCGGCACCACCGTCGGGATAACGGCCAACGCTCTCATCGCCCTTATGACGTGTATAGACAAATTCGTCGCTCCAAGACTCATCTGCAGCTGTGAGCATAAGGTCACCTTGGTTGTTGTCCAGTTTGAAGTTGGCATGCAACTGTGATTCCGGCTCCCCATTGTCGCACCAGATAATGAGATGACCATAGGCGGGAATGATGGTCTTCGCTTGGGTGTCGCCTTTGGTAATCTTGTATTTCTTGGGATTCTTCGGACTATTCGTCAGATACATTCCTTCCACATCGATGGGACTGGCGGTGGTGTTGTAGAGTTCCAGCCAGTCGTTACGCTTGAATAGATCATTCACGTAGATGCTGTTCTGGGCGCTCACTTCATTGATACGGACGGGTGTCATACCCTGTGCAGCGCGCTCTTCGTCAGAGAGTGGGGTGAAGCTGGCGATGAGTGAAACGGTATTGTCGGAAGAAGACAGGTTGATGACAGGCTCCGTAGAGACGAACTCCCCAGAGGTTGAGCCCATGGTGGTGTAGATCTCACCTGCCCAGAACTGGTCGCTGGAGGATGCTTTGTTATTGTGTATCTCAACGGCGATGACGTTGTCGCCGCTCTTGAACAACGACGATGAGATGTTGAGGGTGCCCGTCAGTGGTGTGCTCTCAGCGTAACTCGACGAATAGCTGTTGAATGTGATGTTTCCGCTTGGCATGTTATAACGTCCGGCTTCCTGGCCGTTGACATAAACGACAAAACCATCATCCACCTGATAGTTCAACAGGAAGACGTCGCTGCGCGTCGGAGTGGACGAAAGTTTGATGGTCTTGCGGAAATAGGTGGTGGGATATTTGTTCTCGGCGTCGGAACCATAGCTCACCTTGGTCTTTACACCGGTCATGCCGTAACCTAAGGGCGCGGTGCCGCTCGACCAGCTGCTGTCATTGAATCCTGTGGTTCTCCAGTTTGCGGGAGCCTCGCCTTTGTCGTAATATTTCCACGTATCGCTGAGTTTTACAATCTGATTAGTGGCAGTGGCTTTTTGTTTCCAACCTGCAAAAGTATAACCCGCGGGTGCCTTGGCCTCGATTTTTACGGGCGCAAAGAGTTGGCCGTTGAAATAGGCGTAGGGTACCTGGAGGTCATTGATATAGAGATTCGCCCCTACGATGTCGGCACCGAGGGTAACCGTGTGTTTCTTTACGCCCGAGAGTTTCATGGCACTGGCTTGTTGCAAAGCGGAGATCATTCTTGACAGACGATTGCTCAACTCGTTTTTGATCTGATTGGCCGATCTGTCGGGGTTATGTCCACTGTCCATACGCTTTTGCTTCATCAGATCGGTCATAGGTTTCACGTCTGCAAGGAGTTCGTCGACAATACTATTGGCTCGTTCCATTTCAAACACACTGCCTGCCACTAAGCAGAAAGTATCAATGAACTGCTTTCGGAAGTCTTCGTGTTTGAGCAGATTTAGAAATAGTACGATCATCTCGACGCGGTCCTCGCCCTTGCTATAAGTGCTGAGTGATGATGAAATGGTACGCCCCCAGGGATTGAAGGCATAGTCGAGGTCGAAACATACAAAACGGAATCGTCCATCCTTTTGACTGCGATAGGCCTTGATATTATTGTCGGGCCAGTCGTCGTTGCCAAGATAAAATTCCACTGCCATGTAATTGGCAAACTCATCGATATCGAGCAATGTTCGGATTTCTTCGTAGACACCGGGACCATTGACATCCTCGCTCAGATTGATGAGACGTTTGTAAGCCTCGTTGTTGCCGTTCTTGAATTCCTTGTTCTCAAAAGCATCGAGTTCCTCATCGTCGTAGCCGAAGTTGGCATAAGCGTACTTGTCGTTGTTGGGCTCACGCATATTCAATACGCCGCGAAGTTCACCGTTCACATATTCGATGATCGGCACGTACGACTGACAGTCGAGGTCGATACCTGAGCGTTGGATAATGGTCTCTAAGGCACCGTCCATAAATCGGGCACTGTTGTTCCAATAATCATTACCGCCATTACGTAGTACCAGCTGCTTATTGCGTATATAGGGCTTCTGGGGGAAGAAGGAGAAGTCAAAGCGGTTCTGTCCGTCGAAGATCTTATTGGATTTCAATTTCATTGAACGGGGGGAGATCTGCCTCGTCCATCCACCAGAGACAGCGATATTGACATCCTGATTGAAAAGCATCTCACCCTCTGAACTCAGGAAACTGAAGTTGACAGGACGTTCCCAGTCTTGGTTCCAATTAGCGGGATCATTCTCGCGCCCATTTCCTGTAATACCGTTCTTACCCACAACATCAATGCCCCACATGTCATCAGTGAAATATTTCTGGTTGCCCACGATACTGACTACAGGGATTGTGTAGCTGTCGCTGGTCTTGATATAGCTGCGGGTGACGGGCACACTGGGCAGATAACCGTCCTGGAATAGGCGGAACACATAGTTGGTGGTCTTGCTGATGGTGAACTGTCCTCTTGTACTCACAGCGCTTGAAGAGGTCGGTACGCTGCCATCGGTGGTGTATC
>JAEEGG010003225.1_pt1 | contig 40846 bp, 39 predicted proteins | sample 9134161 | NCBI WGS metagenome assembly JAEEGG01 (sample SAMN16246543, study PRJNA631951) | gut metagenome | biome: gut microbiome; feature: rumen; material: CR-attached | host: Bos | place: Iran: Karaj | collected 2018-10 | reverse complement strand
AAAATCTGGCTGCCGCTGGCAGTCCTGCTGCTCCTTCTTGCGCTTCCGGGACATGCCCAGAAACGCAGGATGGCGCCGGTGTATATGTACTATATGGTCCAGGACGGGGACACGGTCTTCCTGGATACCATCCAGCCCGCCTGGATCTTCCCGAAAGGGAGCCGCGTCAACAAGGCCGACTGGCGGAAGTTCTGCCGCCTGGTCTACAATTTCAACAAGGTCTATCCCTACGCCCTGCTGGGCAAGAAACTCTCCGAGGAGGTCGACCTTAACATCGAGTTGCAGAACATGCGGCGGCGCAAGCGGGAAAAGTACATCAACGACGTCCAGTGGAAGCTGCTGCACGACTTCGAGGACGCCATCCGACACATGACCATCTCGCAGGGGCAGCTGCTGGTGCGCCTCGTGGACCGGGAGCTGGGCAAGACAGCCTACGCGGTCGTCAAGGACTACAAGAGCAAGACGGCCGCCGGGTTCTGGCAGGGCGTCGCCAAGCTCTTCGGCCAGGACCTGAAGAACCGCTACGACCCGGAGGGCGAGGACAAGCAGACGGAACGTCTGGTCCAGTTATGGGAGAAAGGGGAATTCGACCTGTTCTATTATTCGATCTTCTTCGAGTGGCCCAAGAAGACCGAGATCCCGTCCGAATACCAGTAGGGAGAGTCATCCATCCAGGATTTGCTCATCAGCAGGCGTGCCCCGCCGGGCAGCGTCATATCCACTTCGGCGTGGTAGTGCCCGAAGATGAAATAATCCACCGGATGCTCCTTCTCGTACGCCGCCGCAAAGCGGTACAGGGGCTCGTCCTCCCCGCGGAAGCGGTAGGGGGCGTGTGAAAGCCGGTTGCGCCGGGACCAGGCGTTGCCGAACGCGAACGCGAGGGTCGGATGCAGGGTGCTGAACAAGGCCTGGATGGGACGGCAGGCGAAGATCCCGTGCATCAGGCGGTAGCCGAAGGGTACCGGGCCCAGCCCGTCTCCGTGGCCGATGCAGTAGCGGATGCCGTCCGCTTCGAAATAATAAGGCTGCTGCAGGATCTTGATGCCCAGTTCCTCGAAATAATGAAAGCACCACATGTCGTGGTTGCCGGCCATGAAGTACACCTCCACCCCGGCGTCCATCAGGTCCAGGAGCACGGCGAAGACCCGCACGCTCCCCTTCGGCACGACGTGCTTGTATTCGTACCAGAAGTCCCAGATGTCGCCCAGCAGGTACAGGGCGCGCGTCGTTTCGGCGGGAATGGACTTCAGGAAGCCGACGAAACGCGCCTCCCGGTCGGCGGCGTCGCCGACCTGCAGTCCCAGATGGACGTCCGACACGAAGTAGATGCCTTTGCGCTCCGCCATAGACTAGGAGAATATCGTATACAGGATGACCGCCGCTCCCACAAGGGCGCAGTACAGGGCGAACCAGGACAGTTTCGCCTTCTTCACCAGGGCAATCATCACCTTGCAGGCGAACAGGCCCGAGACGAAGGCGGCGAGGAAACCGACCGCCAGCGGCAGGGCGCCGATGGTGGATGCCGCGGCGTCACCGCCCACCACGTCTAGGAACGCTTCCCCGAGGATGGGGACGAGCACCATCAGGAAGGAGAATTGGGCGACCTTGTCCCGCTTCACGCCGCAGAGCAGGCCCGTGCTGATCGTCGTGCCGGAGCGCGACAGGCCCGGAATGACCGCAAAGGCCTGGCCGATGCCGATGACGAGCGCCTGCCACCAGCCGATGCCGTTGCGGGGCTCCGGAACCTCGGCGGCCGCTTCCTTCTTCTTCGCCGTGAACCACTGGGAGAAGAACAGCAGCATCGCCGTCACGACCAGCGCCAGCCCCACGACCAGCAGGGAGGAGAACAGGCCCTCCACCTTGTCTTTCAGGAACAGGCCCACGATCAGGACGGGAATCATCGACAGGCAGATCTTGAGGATGTAGTCCGTCTCGTCGTTGTAGCGGAACTTGAAGAGCCCGCAGATCAGTTTCCAGATTTCCTTGCGGAACACCACGATCGTCGCCAGGACGGTCGCCGCGTGGACCGCGACTTCGAAGACCAGGTCCCCGGACGCTTCCACGCCCAGGATCTCACGCCCGATCGCCAGGTGTCCACTGCTGCTGACGGGCAGGAACTCCGTCAGGCCCTGGACCAGTCCGAGCAGCAAAGCTTGCAGCCAGGTCATATCACTTGTCCTCCTTCTTCTTGAACACGGCCATGATGCTGACGACCTCCACGACGATGCCGGCGATGATCACCAGCGGCGCGGCCACCAGCCGGCGGAAGTCGAACATCGCATAGTTGAACACCTGGGGATCCTTGCTGCCCCCGCCCGTCATCAGGATGAAGCCCGCGATCATCACGAGCAGTCCCGCTATCATCATCCTCAGATTCTTCGGCGTCGTCGCCATCTTTCCATTATCCATAGTCTGTCTTTGTTTTGTTTCCTAATAATATAATTCATCTTTGCTCAGGGACACCAGCCGGCCCACGACGAACCAGGTGCTCAGAGTGCAGATTACCACGCCGGCGACGACCATGATCCCCATCACCGCGAGCAGCAGCGGCATCTGGAAGATCTCGAAGAGCTGCGCGAACTCCTTGCGTACGAAGAAGAGGATCACGAGCAGGAAGAGAATCGCCAGCAGGGCCGAGAACAGGCCCTGGAACACCGCCTGCACCAGGAACGGAGCCCGGATGTAGCCCTTGGTCGCGCCGACCAGCTTCATCGTGTGGATCGTGAATCGGCGCGAAAAGACGCTGAGCCGCACCGTGTTGTTGATCAGCACGAAGGAGATGAAGAGGAGCAGGGCGATGAATACGCCGAGCAGCAGGGCGATCTTCGCCAGGTTCTGGTTCAGCGCCTCGATCAGGGACTGCTGGTAGCTGACTTCGTCCACGAGCGGAGAGGCCATCAGGATCTCCTTGATCCGGGCCAGGCTGTCCGCGGAAACGTAACGGGCCTCCAGCGTCAGGTCGATCGAAGCAGGGACGGGAGAAGACTCGAAGACGCTGAGGAAGTCTTCGCCCAGCATCGCCTTCATCTCCTCGGCCCCTTGCTCCTTGGACACGAAACGGGTCCTGCGGATAAACGCCAGACTGTCCAGTTCCTCCTGGAAGGCCATCGTCTCCTCGTCCCCCACTTCCTGTTTCATCAGGACGGAGACCTGGAGGTTCTCCTTGAAATAGTCGGACACGCTGCCGGCGTTCATCAGCAGCAGCGCCGCCCCGCCGACGAGCAGCAGCACCAGGCTGATGCTGATGATCGTCGAGAGCCAGGCGTTCGCCAGACGGCGGCGGACCAGTTTTTTCTCCATGCTTCGGGCCATTGGGGCGTTATTTCCGATTTTACCTCAAAGATAGTCATTTATCAACATTTGAAAAAAATTTCTTATCTTTGTACGAATCTGACTTTTAAGACGCAACAAGATGGCCGATAGCGCAAAAAAGGTTCTGTTCGTCAATTCGGAGATGTCCCCCTTCCTCCCGGACTCCCGGATTGCCCTCATCTGCCGCAACCTCCCCCAGGGGATCCAGGAGCGGAAGAAGGAGATCCGTTCCTTCATGCCGAAGTACGGATGCATCAATGAGCGGAAAAACCAGCTTCACGAGGTGATACGCCTTTCCGGGATGAACCTCATCATCAGCGACGTGGACCGTCCCCTGGTGATCAAGGTCGCCTCCATCTCCTCGGCCCGCCTGCAGGTCTATTTCCTGGACAACGACGACTATTTCCGCCGCAAGCAGATCGACCGCGACGCCGAGGGGCGTTTCTTCGCGGACAACGACGAAAGGGCGATTTTCTTCGCCCGCGGCATCCTCGAGACCGTCAAGAAGCTCAGATGGGCTCCGGACATCATCCATTGCCACGGCTGGATCTCCCAGCTCGTCCCCCTGTATCTGAAGAAGATCTACCGGGACGACCCGATTTTCGCGGGCAGCAAGGCGGTCCTGTCGCTGTACGGCGACGCGGACGGGGAGGGTTTCTCCCCTGATTTCGCGAAAAAGATCGTCGCCGGCGGCATCCAGCCCGGAGACATCCCTCTCCTGGAAGAGCCGGATGGCATAAATCTTGCGAAGACAGCTATCACGTATTCGGACGCCGTCATCTTCGGAGACGCCGGAGTGGACGCCCGCCTGAAGGACTACTGCAAATCCCTCGGGCTCCCGATGCTGCCCTATTCGAAAAAATCCTTCGAAGACGGCAGCTACGTCGACGAATACGACCGTTTTTATGATCAGTTGTAGATAATGAACTTTCACTTCCTGAAACGTATCCTCCCCTGCCTGGGCGCGGCCGCGATGGCCTGTCTGTCCTGCGTAACCGTGGATTACGACCTGGCGGCCGGTTTCCTGGCCACCGACCAGCAGTTCGACACTTTTGTAGCGGAGTTCCCGCTTGAAGACATACGCATGATGCCGGCGGACAGCCTGTCCGGCTATTCCCAGACCCGCATCACCTTCGGCGCCATCCGCGACGGAGACTTCGGTCTGACGACCCGCAGTTCGGCCGTCACCCTCGTCCCGATGTTCGACTCCCTCGACTATGGGAACAACGCCCGTTTCCGCTACTTCCGCATCAACCTGGTCCGCGACACCGTTTCGGTCATGCGCGACGAGGACCGCTACGCCCACCAGAACATCAACGTCTATGAGCTGAGCGAGCCCCTCGACTCGACCTTCGACATCAACACCGTCCTCAAGCACGGCACGCGGCGCATCACCCGCGGCGTCCCCGTCTTCAACGGGACGAATGACACCCTCGGCTTCTTCTTCTCCAAGGAGTTCGGCCAGAAATACATGGACATCACCCTCGAGGATACGAAGAGCATGGAGAACTATACCAAGAAGTTCCCCGGCATCGTCTTCGAGACCGACGAGCCGGACGGAGATGGCGGACGCATCAACATCTTCGACCTGCAGCTCAAGTTCAACGCCTCCTACGGCTACATCCAGGGCAACTACGCGGAGCTGGGCTTCACCGCCGAGTATGACGGCCGTACCACGGACACCACCTTCCTCTTCTATTTCAGTCCCGACAAGTTCTACGACGTGGACTCGCTGATGTACAATGCCAGCAGCGACCTCCCGCAATACTGCCTCAACGTCTGCGGCCACGAGACGCGCGGACGCAGCGGCGTCGCGACGGACAAGATCTACGTGGAAGGCGGCGGCGGGCTCAAGCCCGTGCTTTCCGCGACCGAGATCCGGGAGAAACTGATCGCCGAGATTTCCCGCCACGGCAACCCGGCGGAGGCCGCCATCAACCGCGCATCCTTGTCGCTCCCCTTCGAGTTCCCCGATGACTACAAGGAGATGATACGCTATCCCCAGATCCTCAGCCCGACCTGCCGGATCCGGAACGACTACGGCCGCATCTCCTTCGCCAGCCTGACCGACTCGAGCGACTCGTCCGAGGACCAGGGCGACGTCAACCGCTCCCTGCTGGTCTACGCGCCGGACATCACCTACCACACCCAGTCCATCCTCAAACTGAGCGACCTGGACAAGATCCACAACTATGACGTGTGGTTCCTGATCATGGCCAACGAGACCCAGACGACCACCACTTCCGCCAAGGAGCAGGACGAGATGTCCCAGTACTACAACATGATGATGTACTCCAGTTACTACAACGGCATGTACGGCGGCTATGGCGGATACGGGTACGGAGGCTATGGTTACGGCTATGGCGGCTATGGCTACGGAGGCTACGGCTACGGCGACTATTACAGCAACTACTACAGTTATATGCTGATGGCCCAGATGTACGGCAGCAGCAGCTCCACCTCTTCGACCGTCAAGATGCTGGACAAGGACCGCTATTACCGTGCGGTACTCAACGGACCGACCGCCGAGGGCCGAAAGCCCACGATCACCGTCACTTATTCCCTGCCGAAGAGCGGTGAGAACTAGGCTTCCCGCCCCTAGGAAAGAAAACGAAAAAGACCGGCTCTCACAGCCGGTCTTTCTTATTCCGCGGAAGGAGGGAATTACTTGCCCTGCAGCTTCTCGCTCACTTTGTCGATCGCGTCCTTGACGGTGGCAATCGTACTGGTTTCCTCATCGGGAATCTTGATGTCGAACACCTTCTCAAACTCGAGGAGAAGCTCGACGGTGTCAAGGGAGTCGGCGCCAAGATCATTGGTGAAACTCGCAGTCTCGGTAACCTCGGACTCCTCTACACCCAACTTGTCGATAATGATCGCTTTTACTTTGTTTACGATTTCCTCGTACTCCATAATGATAAAAGTTTATGTTTATAAATACACGTCAAACCAATAATGTGACAAAGGTAGCAAAACTATTTTTTATTTGCAAACATCCTCCCTTTTGCTAAGATTGTGCCAGATGCGCAAACCGTTCAGGGAATTGATCAGGTAAAAGCTGTATTTGATGATGTAAATGACTGAGTATGAGCCGCCTCCGGTCGAGAGCGTGCGGGCCCACATCCAGATGGAGAAGACGTTGACCCCGATCCAGAAGAACCACTGCTCCCGGTAGGCGGTGGACATCAGCGCCTGGCCGAAAATGTTGCAGACCAGGGGCAGCACGTCCAGCACGACGGCCATCCTGAGGAACCCTTCCGCCGCCGAGCGGTCGAAGCGGGCGATGATCAGGTAGAGCACGACCGTCGCGACCAGGAACGCAGGCCCCAGGACCGCCCACTGGCGACCGTTCAGGCGCCGGGCCTTGACCTGGCCGGACTCGTTCTCCCCCCGCTTCTTCCATTGGGCGAAGCCCACGAACTGCATGGGCACGAAATAGGCGAAATGCAGCACGGCGTTGCCCAGGCCAGAACCCCCGTCGCGCCAGTTCATCAGGCACATCGCCCCGTAGATGGCGACGTCCAGCAGGCCGAAGAGGAAGGTGATGATGCGCCCGTTGGCCGAGCACACCGTCGCGAGTACCCCCATCAGGGAGCCGAAAGCGGCCAGCAGGAGCAGGCCCTTACCGGATTCGGCGCCCGCAAACTTGATGGCGGTCGTCAGCACGAGCGCCACGCTCATCCCGATCAGGATGAAAGCGGAAAACCAGCGGTTGAATCGTTTATCGTCCATTTGCGTTCAATGCGTCCTTGATGCGGCGGGCCAGCGCAGGGCCGACCAGGCCGGCGATGTCCTCCACCGGGGCGGCGGCGATGCGCGCCACGCTCCCGAAATGGATGAGCAGCCGCTGCTCGGTCTGCTCCCCCACGCCCTTGATCTCCCGCAGCGCGGAATGTGTCTGCTCCTTGGAGCGCAAGTTGCGGTGGAAGGTGATGCCGAAGCGGTGCGCCTCGTCGCGGATATGCGTGATTAGGCGGAACGCCTGCGAATTGCGGTCCAGGAACAGGGGGTATGGGTCGCCGACGCGGATGACTTCCTCCAGGCGTTTCGCCAGGCCCACGACGGTCAGGCGTTCCTGGATGCCCAGTTCGCAGAGCGCCTGCCAGGCGAAACCCAGCTGCCCCTCGCCGCCGTCGATCACGACCAGCTGGGGCAGGTCGTCGGGGGCTTCCTCCAGCATGCGGGAATAGCGCCGGTTGACAACTTCCTTCATCGAAGCGTAATCGTTGGCGCCCACGACGGTCTTGATCTTGAACCTGCGGTAGTCCTTCTTGGAAGGCTCCCCGCCGCGGAACACGACGCAGGACGCGACCGGGTTCGTGCCCTGGGTGTTGGAGTTGTCGAAACACTCCATGTGCTCGGGCGTGACCTTCATCCCCAGGGCCTGGCGCAGGTTCTCCAGGGCCATCGCGCGGAACTCGTCGGGATGCGAGTGCTCCTTCTGCTTGAGGTTCGCGAGCTGGAACTCCCGGGCGTTCTTGGCGCTGAGCTCCAGCAGGGAGAACTTGTCCCCCTTCACGGGAATCCGGAATGTCACGCCTTCGATCTCGACGTCCGGCAGGAAAGGTACGATCACCTCCTTGCTCAGGGCGCCGAACTTGGATTCGATCTCGGCGATGAAGGTGCTGAGCACGGAGGCCGGCTCTTCCTCGATCCCCAGCTTGAAGCCCAGGTTGAGGGACTGGATGACCGAACCGCCGCGGATGCGCAGGAAGTTGCCGTAACTCTCCAGCGAATCGGAGACCAGGGAGAACACGTCGCAGTTGAGGTCCCGGGCGCTGGCAATGATCGAGCGGGCGTAATGCTGCTTGAGCGCGTCGATGCGCAGCTTGTACTGCTGGGCCGTCTCGAAGTCCAGGTCTTCCGCAGCGGCGTTCATCCGGGCTTCCAGGTCCCGCAGGATATCGCCCACACCCCCTTTCAGCAGGGAGACGATCTCCTCGATCCAACCCCCGTATTCTTCCATCGAGACGGCGCCGATGCAGCAGCCCTTGCACTTGCCGATGTGGTAATCCAGGCAGGGCCGGACACGGCCGCGCAGGATGGTGTCGGAGTCGATCTTGTTCTTGCAGGATCGCAAAGGATAGGTCCGGGAGAAGAGGTCCAGCAGGTTCCGGGCGTACAGGGCGGACGAATAGGGCCCGAAGTAGCGGGAACCGTTCTGGACCACGCGCCGCGTCAGGAAGACCTTCGGATAGGGATCGGCGGTCACGCAGATCCAGGGGTAGGTCTTGGAGTCCTTCAGCAGGATGTTGTACTTGGGCTTGTACTGCTTGATCAGGTTGTTCTCCAGCAGCAGGGCGTCCGCCTCGCTGTCCACGACCGAATACTGCGCGTCCGCGATCTTGGACACCAGCACGCGGGTCTTGAGGTTGAGCCGCTCCGGGGGCACGAAATACTGGGCCACCCGCTTGTGGAGGTCCTTGGCCTTGCCGACATAGATGACATTCCCCGCGGAGTCATAATAGCGGTAGACTCCCGGGGAATGCGGAAAGAGGGCTATTTTCTCCCTGACGGTCAATTAATTCTTGGCCTTGACGTACCGGGAGACATTGGTCTCGATCAGTTCGCCGCGCAGTTCGCGGTTCAGGATGATGCCGTCCGGGCCGATCAGCATGATATGCGGAATCCCGTCGATGCCATAGAGATCGGTCGGGACCTGCTGCGCGTTGATGATCTGATTCCAGGTAATACCCAGCTCCTCAGCTGCCTTGACGGTGGCCTCGGGCTTGTCCCAGACCGCGACGCTCAGCACGTCGAAGTCTTCGCCCGCATACTTCTCATAAACGGCCTTGATGTTGGGGATCTCCGCCTTGCAGGGACCGCACCAGCTGGCCCAGAAGTCCACGAGGACATATTTACCCTTGCCTACGTAGTCGGACAGTTTGACCGTGGTCTCCTCGGGGTTCTCCGGATCCTGGACGATGGTGAAATCGACGAAAGGCTGGCCGGCCTTGGTGGCTTTCTTGGCATTCAGGCCGGTGATCACGCGCTGGATGGCCGGATTGGCCTTGAGGCTGTCACCCAGGGACTCGACCGTCTGCTCCAGTTCGTCGGCGTCGAGCAGGAAATGGACGTTCTTGAAGGCTTCGAGGCCGAGATCGTTGTTGCGGTTCTTGCGGAGAGTCTTCATGCAGAAGTCCTTAAGCTCACCGACGATCTTGTCGGAGAGGGCGGCAATCTTCTCCTGCTGCTCCTCCACCGTCAGGGCGGCGTCTTCCTGGATGGCGGCGGCGCCATCCTTGAAGTTCTGCTCGAAGGCCTCCATCTTGGCCTGGAAATCCTTGATCTGCTCCTCGATGGGAGCGCTGGCGCAGCCGGCGAGCATCATGACGGCCGCCAGCGTGCAGAAAAACAGTTTCTTCATATACACGGATGATAATAATTTGATTGTCAAACGAAATCGCCGGTCCCGGGCAGTCCGGAACCGGCGATAAATATAGTCAATTTTCCCGAAAGAAAATTAACGAGCGCTGTTTTCCCGACGGGGACGACGGTCACGGTCGCCGCCACGGCGCTCGCGACGCTCGCCGCGAGGGGCACGGGGCGAACCCTGGGCCTGCGCATTGGCAGCCATCACGGCGGCAGGAGTCAGGTCCTGACGGCCATAACGCTCGCCGTTGCAGATCCAGACCTTGATACCGAGGCAGCCGACCTTGGTGTTGGCGACGGCCAGGGCATAGTCGATGTCCGCACGGAACGTGTGCAGAGGGGTACGGCCTTCCTTGAACATCTCGGAGCGGGCGATTTCGGCGCCGCCTACGCGGCCGCTGATCTGAACCTTGATGCCTTCGGCACCGACGCGCATCGCGGTGGCGATCGCCATCTTGATGGCGCGACGGTAGGAGACACGGCCTTCGATCTGGCGGGCGATGCTGTCCGCTACGATGGTGGCGTCAACCTCGGGGCGCTTGACCTCGAAGATGTTGATCTGGACATCCTTGCCCGTGACCTTCTTGAGTTCTTCCTTGAGCTTGTCGACCTCCTGGCCGCCCTTGCCGATGATGACACCCGGACGGGCAGCGTGGATGGTAACGGTGACGAGCTTCAGGGTACGCTCGATGATGATGCGGGAGAGGCTGGCCTTCGCGAGACGGCTGCCCAGGTACTTGCGGATCTTGTAATCCTCGGCGATCTTCTCTGCATAGTTGCCGCCGACCCAGTTGGAGTCCCAACCACGGGTGATACCGATTCTGTTGCTGATAGGATTAGTTTTCTGTCCCATGATTATTTCTCCACTGCGTTAGGTTTCACATCGAGGACGATGGTAACGTGGTTCGAGCGCTTGCGGATGCGTCCGGCACGGCCCTGCGGGCACGGGCGGATGCGCTTCAGCGTGCGGCCCTCGCCGACCATGATGGTCTTGACGATGACGTTGCCGTTGTCGAGTTCGCTGGTCTTGTCCTGATTCTTGGCCTCCCAGTTGGCGATGGCGCTCTTGAGAAGGGTCTCAAGGCGGATGGAAGCCTCTCTCTTCGAGAACTTCAGGAGATCGAGCGCGTGGTTGACTTCCTTGCCACGGATGGTGTCAGCGACGAGGCGCATCTTCCGCGGGGAGGTAGGAGCGCTGTTGAGTTTGGCGATGGCGGTCTCTTTCTTGGCCTCTTTCAGCCTCTCAGCCATAAGTCTTTTTCTCTTTCCCATAATGTCAATCCTTTAAACATTACTTCTTGTTATTGCCTGAGTGGCCTCTGAAGGTACGGGTGGGCGCGAATTCGCCGAGCTTGTGACCGACCATGTTTTCAGTGACATAGACCGGAATAAACTTGTTTCCATTATGCACTGCGATGGTGTGGCCGACGAAGTCCGGGGAAATCATGCTGGCACGGGACCAGGTCTTGACAACCTCTTTCTTCTTGCTGCCGTCATTCATGGCAAGAATTCTGTTCTCCAGGGCTTCCTGAATGTACGGTCCTTTTTTAAGTGAACGACTCATAATTTCTCAGTATTATTCCGTTATTTCTTTCTTCTTTCAATGATGAAGCGGTTGGAGACGGCCTTCGGGTTGCGCGTCTTCTTACCCTTGGCGGGCAGACCCTTGCGGGAACGCGGGTGACCACCGGAAGCGCGGCCTTCACCACCACCCATCGGGTGGTCATGCGGGTTCATCACGACACCCCGGTTGTGCGGGCGGCGGCCCAGCCAGCGGGAGCGGCCGGCCTTGCCGGAGGACTCGAGGTTGTGATCCGGGTTGGAAACGGTACCGACGGTGGCGCGGCAGGCCACAGGGACCATGCGGGTCTCGCCGGAGGGCAGGCGCAGGATTGCGTAGTTGCCTTCACGGGCGGCGAGCTGGGCGAACGTACCGGCGGAACGGGCCATAGCGGCACCCTGGCCGGGACGAAGCTCGATTGCGTGGACGAGCGTACCGACGGGAATAGCACTGAGCGGGAGGCAGTTGCCGACCTCCGGGGCCGCGGTGGCGCCGGATTCGACAATCTGGCCGACCTGGAGACCGTTCGGAGCGAGGATGTAACGCTTCTCGCCGTCCTCATACTGGACGAGCGCGATGCGGGCGCTGCGGTTCGGGTCGTATTCAATCGTGAGGACCGTAGCCTTCACGTTGTCCTTGTTGCGAAGGAAGTCGATGAGACGGTACATGCGCTTGTGACCGCCGCCGATGTAACGGACGGTCATCTGGCCGGTGTTGTTGCGGCCGCCGGTCCGCTTCAGCGGAACGAGGAGCTTCTTGTACGGTTTCTTCGCGGTAATCTCCTCGAAGGAGCTGATGGCCTTGTTGCGCTGGCCAGGGGTTACCGGTTTGTATTTCTTGATAGCCATGGTACTTCCTCCTCTTAGATGTTAGCGTAGAAATCGATCTTGTCTTCACCGGCGAGGGTCACGAAGGCCTTCTTGTAGTGGTTGGTACGGCCCTTGAGGAGACCGGCCTTGGTGTAGCGGGATTTCCGCTTGCCATGATAGTTGCAGGTGTTGACGTCGGCGACGTTGACATTGTACATCTGCTCGACGGCGGCCTTGATCTGGATCTTGTTGGCGTTGCGGTCGACGATGAAACCGTAGCGGTTCAGTTTTTCGCCCTGAGCCGTCATTTTCTCGGTTACGATAGGCTTAATTAAGATTCCCATTTTCTCGTTCTCCTTTATTTAACCCTTGCAGCGAGAATGTCCTGGACACCGTCCACGAGCACCAGGTGGTGCGCGTTCATGATGACGTACGTGTTGATTTCGTCAACCGTGATGACCTTCACTTCGGGAAGATTGCGTGAGGAAAGATAGATATTGTCCGAGTTGGACGGAAGGACGAAGAGAACCTTGCGGTCTCCGGCCTTGAGATTGGCGATGATGCTCTTGAACTCCTTGGTCTTCGGGGCGTCCATGGTGAACGGCTCCACGAGGGTGAGCTTGCCTTCGGCCGCCTTGTAGGAGAGGGCGGAGTGGCGGGCGAGCTGCTTGACCTTCTTGTTCAGCTTGCTGTCATAGGTGCGCGGCTTCGGACCGAAGACGCGGCCGCCGCCGACGAAGATGTTGGCCTTGAGGGAGCCGTGGCGCGCGCCACCGCCGCCCTTCTGGCGACCGAGCTTCTTGGTGGAATAGGCGACTTCGCTTCTGTCCTTGGTCTTGGAGGTACCCTGGCGCTGGTTGGCGAGGTACTGGAGGACATCGAGGTAGATGGCGTGGTCATTCGGGGTGATGCCGAAGACTTTCTCGTCCAGGACGACGGTCTTGCCGGACTGGGTGCCGTCGATCTTCAAAACATTCAGTTCCATAGTATTACGCCTCCAGAATTAAGTAAGAACCCTTGGCTCCCGGGACGGAGCCCTTCACGACGAGGAGATTGTTCTCGGGGATGACCTTCATGACAGCGAGGTTGAAAACCTTCACGCGCTCGTTGCCCATGTGGCCCGCCATGCGCATTCCGGGGAGGACGCGGGACGGCCAGGAGGATGCACCCATGGAACCGGGGTGACGGAGACGGTTGTGCTGACCGTGGGTCTTGCCACCGACGCCGGCGAATCCGTGGCGCTTGACGACGCCCTGGAAACCCTTACCCTTGGAGGTGCCGACGACATCGACGAACTTGACGTCCTCAGTGATGACGTCGGCGATCGTCAGGGTGTCGCCCAGTTTCAGCTCACCCGCGAAATCGGCCTCGAATTCGACGACCTTTTTCTTGGGCGTGGTTCCTGCCTTTTCGAAGTGGCCCTGCAGGGCCGCGCTGGTGTGCTTCTCTTTCTTTTCGTCATAGGCAAGCTGTACGGCGGCATAACCATTCTTCTCAACCGTAAGCAGTTGCGTGACAACACACGGACCAGCCTCAATCACGGTGCATGGGATATTCTTCCCATCAGCACCGAAGACGGAAATCATTCCGACTTTCTTTCCAATTAATCCAGGCATTGGTTGGTTAACTAATTGTTTATAAATACGTTATAATAGCCCGCATACTTTTGCGGACCGCAAAGATACGATTATTTTTCTGATTTACAATGCGTTTTCCACAATTTTTTCCACAATCCACGGGCCCGTATTGTCTGTTTCCGGCTTTTTCCGTACATTTACACCGCGACCGGCTTTTCCGGTCCGAAACCATGGAAATGAAAAGACTGATTACCCTTGCGGCGGCCCTGCTGGTGGCCGTCCTCTGCGCCGCCAAAGCCCCAAAAGCGACCGTCCAGTACGGCCCCTGGATCCAGAACGTGACCGAAACCGGTTTCACCGTCGTGTTCAAGACGACCGAACCCGCCCTCACCTACGTCGAGGTCGCGCCGGACGACGGCGCCTCCTTCTACAACGTCGAGCGCCCCCGTTTCTATGAAACCGTCGCGGGACGGCGGGTCAGCGGCACGATGCACCGGATCCGCATCAGCGGCCTGGAGCCCGGCAAGGCCTACCGCTACCGGGTCCACGGCAAGCAGGTCATGGACGACAGCAGCGCCTACGGCACCGTCTGGGGCCCGGAAGGGGTCATCGCCAAGGAAGTCCGCGGCATCCGCACCTTCGACAAGGGGGCTGCGAAATGCCGCTTCAGCGTGGTCAACGACATGCACGCGCAGTTCGAACGCTTCGCCACGCTGACCAGGGACCTCAAGCCGGAAGACCTCGATTTCTTCGCCATGAACGGGGACATCGTCTCGTATGTCAACAGCATCGACACGATGATGAAATACACCTTCGGGCCGGCGAAGGAACTGCTGCGCCGGGTGCCGTCCCTCTATATCCGCGGCAACCACGAGAGCCGCGGCCGGGAATTCGACAAGGTCCCGACCCTCTTCGAAACGCCCACAGGCGAATTCTACTACCAGTTCCGGCAGGGCCCGTGCGCCATCCTCGTGCTGGACGGCGGCGAGGACAAGCCCGACTCCTCCGGCGAATACTCCGGAACGGCCGACTATGACACCTACCGCCGCGCCGAGCTGGAATGGCTCAGGGAAGCGGTGAAGGATCCCGACTTCCGCGACGCCCCCTGGCGCATCGTCCTGATCCACATCCCGACCATTTCCCACATCGAGCCCTGGTACGCCCAGCAGTGGCTCTGCGACAACATGCTCCCCATCCTCAACGAGGCCGGCGTGAACCTGATGCTGAGCGGCCATCACCATAAATATATATACGTCGCCCCGCACGCGGAGGGCAACGGCAATGATTTCCCGATCCTGGTCAACAGCAACGTCGACCGGCTGGACTTCACCGCCACCGACTCCCTCATCGACATCCGCATCGTGGACCTCGAGGGCAAGGAGATCCACCGGCACAGCTTCCGGAAGTAGCCGGCCGTTTCCATATTCCCGAAAAACTGACTACCTTTGCGGGCGATGAGACTCGCTGTGAGCATATTCGGCTTCCTGCAGCTGTCGCTGGTGGACCTGCTGGACATCCTGATGGTTGCCCTGATCATCTATTTCCTGATCCGGCTCATCCGCAACTCATCGGCCATGAACATCTTCCTCGCGCTGATCTTCCTGCTTGTCGTGCAGGTGGTCGTCACCGCGCTCGGGATGAAGATGATGTCGGTGATCATGAACACGCTGCTGGACGTGGGCGTGCTCGCGATCATCGTGATCTTCCAGCCGGAAATCCGCCACCTGCTCAACCGCATCGGCAGCCGTACGGGCATCACCCGCCGCACCGGCGACGTCTTCAACCGCATCCTCGGCATCAAGGAAGAACCGATGGGCAACGCCGCCGTGCAGGAGATCACGGAGGCCTGCCGGACCATGGCGGGCCAGAAGACCGGCGCCCTCATCGTCATTCCCCACAGGAATCCCCTGACCGACATCATCGAGACCGGCGACCGCATCGACGCGGACATCAACCGCCGGCTCATCCTGAACCTGTTCTTCAAGAACTCGCCCCTCCACGACGGCGCGATGATCATCAGCGGCAACCGCATCGTGGCCGCCCGCTGCACCCTGCCGATCACCGCCCGCACCGACATCCCGGCCAGCTTCGGCATGCGCCACAAGGCCGCCATCGGTATCTCGGAGGAGTCCGACGCGGATGTGATCGTCGTCTCGGAGGAAACCGGCAACATCTCCTTCGTCAACGCCGGGGTCCTCACGCCGATCCAGAACATGAACGAATTGAAACTCAAGCTGGGAGCGGCGCTCGAATAAGGCCATGACGGACAAGAGACTGGAGGAGAAACTGGGCTTCGACCGGATCCGCAGGCGCATCGCGGACCGCTGTTCGACCGACTACGCGGCGGAGCGGGTCGCGAACGAGGCCTTCTCGACCGACCCCAGGGACATCCGGGAGCGCCTGGTCCTCACCGACGAGATGCGCCTGATCCTGATGTTCGAGGACACTTTCCCCACCAGCGGCTACATCGACTGCATCCCCTTCCTCGAGCCCATCGGCGACCACGCCTCGATCGACCTCCTCTCCCTCGGCAAGCTCCGCACCCTGCTGGAGACGGTCCGGAAAGTCACGTACTTCTTCCGTACCATCAAGGACGGAATCTATCCCCATCTCAAGCATGCGGCCGCCGGGATCATGACCTTCCCGGAGGTCCAGCGCCGCATCGAACTCATCCTCGACAAATACGGCGAGGTCAAGGACAGCGCCTCCGACGCCCTCTTCGACATCCGCCGGAATATCCGCGAGAAGGAGGCCTCCGTCTCCAAGCGCATCAACGCCATCCTCCGGAAAGCGCAGCAGGAAGGGCTCGTGGATGCCGACGCCGGCGTATCCGTCCGCGATGGCAAGATGCTCATCCCGGTCGTCTCCGCGAAGAAGCGCCTCCTGCCGGGCTTCGTCCACGACGAATCCGCCTCCGGCAAGACGACCTTCGTCGAGCCGGCGGAAATCGTCGAACTGAACAACGAAATCAGCGAGCTGCATTTCGCCGAATCGCGGGAGATCGCCCGGATCCTCCTCGCCTTCGCGGAATTCCTCCGCCCCTATGTCCCGGACCTGATGATGGCGGCCGCCTTCATCGGGGAGCTGGATTTCCTGATGGCCAAGGCGGGAATCGCCCTCGAGATCGTCGCCGGCATGCCCATCCTCTCGGAGGACGGGTCCCTCCAGCTCCGCCGGGCCCGCCACCCGCTGCTGGAAAAAGCCCTACGCAAGGAGAAGAAGGAGATCGTCCCGGTCTCCATCGTCCTGACGAAGGAAAAGCACATCCTCCTCATCTCCGGCCCGAACGCCGGCGGCAAGTCCGTCTGCCTGAAGACGGCGGGACTGCTGCAGTACATGTTCCAGTGGGGTATGCTCATCCCGACTTCGGAGACATCGGAACTGCCTGTCTTCGACCGCATTATGGTCTCCATCGGGGACGACCAGTCCATCGACAACGACCTCTCGACCTACAGCTCCTTCCTCACGGACATGAAGGAGATGCTCGCGGAAGCGGACGACAAGACCCTCGTGCTGATCGACGAATTCGGCTCGGGCACGGAGCCGGCGGCGGGCGGCGCCATCGCCGAGGCGATCCTCGCCGAGCTCGACCGCCGCGGCACCTATGGCGTCATCACCACCCACTATACCAACCTGAAACTCTACGCTTCCGGTGCCGAAACCGGCGTCATCAACGGTGCCATGCAGTTCGACGCCCAGCGCATCGCCCCGCTCTTCCAGCTTGAAATCGGCCTCCCGGGCAACTCTTTCGCCTTCGAACTCGCCCGCAAGATGGGCCTGTCCGAGGACATCGTCCGGGATGCGGAGGAACGCGCCGGCGAAGAATTCGTCGGCATCGAGCGCAACCTCCGGCGCATCGCCCGGAGCCGCCGCGCCCTCGACGAGAAGCTCCAGAAAATCCGGGCCACCGACAAGACCCTCGAGGCCGTCACGGACAAATACCAGAAAGAACTCGCCGACATCAAGCAGCTCCGCCGGAACATCCTCGACGAGGCCCGGCAGGAGGCGGAGGAAATCGTCCGCAAGGCCAACCGGCAGGTGGAGAACACCATCCGCACCATCAAGGAGGCCCAGGCCGAGAAAGAGGCCACCCAGGACGCCCGCCGCGAACTCCAGCAGTTCATCGGCGCCCTCGGCCAGAAGAAAGAGACCGACCGCCGCAACCGCGAGGAATACCTGGAAAAGAAGCTTCAGGCCCTCGAGCAGCGGAAGGAGAAGGAAAAGGCCCGCAAGGCCCGCCGCGCGGATCCGGAAACACGCGAACGCATGGCCCAGGCCGAGCGCGAGGAGGAGAAACTCGTCGCCTTCCGCGCCGCGCCGCTGAAAGTCGGCGAAAAGGTCCGCATCAAGGACAACGGCATGGTCGGGGAAATCAGCAAGCTCTCCACCAAGGCAGTCAGCGTCATCGTCGGCAGCATCACCACGAAAATCCCGCGCGACCGTGTCGAGCGGATCACCTCCAACGAATTCAAGAGCGCCGTGAAGGAGAGTTCCCAGCCGCCCCGCCAGCGCTATGACGCCGCGATGGAGGAACGCAAGCGCAATTTCCGGCCGGAGATCGACGTCCGGGGCCTCCGCGTGACCGACGCGCTGGAAATCGTCCAGCACTACCTCGACGACGCCATCATGCTCGACGTCGCCTCCGTCCGCATCCTCCACGGAAAAGGCACCGGCGCCCTCCGGGAGGAAATCCAGAAATATGCCCGCACCGTCCGGGGCGTCGTCTCCGCCCAGGATGAACACATCCAGTTCGGCGGCAGCGGCGTCACCGTCGTCAGGTTCAGATGATCGGGAAGGGAAAGAACGCCCTCGGCAAGCGGGGCGAAGACCTCGCCGCGGACTATCTCGCGGCCCGGGGCCACACGGTCCTCGCCCGCAACTGGCACGGCGGACACCTGGAGCTGGACCTCGTCACGGAAGCGCCCGATGGCGTGCATTTTGTAGAGGTGAAGACGCGGACCGCCCCCGTGGCGGCCGCCCCGGAAGAAAACGTCGGAAGACTGAAGCAGCAGCGCATTACGGCCGCCGCGCTGAAGTTCCTCCACGCGATGGATTCCCGCTTCGAACGGGAAGTTTTCTTCGACGTCGTCGCCGTCCTTTTCGACGGCGGGAAGGTCGAAATCAATTACTTCCCCCAGGCGTGGATCCCCATGTACACGTAAACCATCGATAACACGATATGAACCATAACCACTATTGCGTCATTCTCGCCGGCGGCTCCGGACACTGGTTCTGGCCCGCCTCGCGGGAGGACCGTCCCAAGGAATTCCTGCACATCGACGGAACGCCGATGCTCCGGCTGACCTACGAGCGATTCGCCCGCATCATCCCGAAAGAGAACATCCTCGTGGTGACCCTCGAGCGCTATGCCGAGGCCGCCCGGACCATGCTTCCCGAGCTCCCGGAGGAAAACCTCCTCCTTGAACCTTACGGCCGGCATACGACACCCGCCATGACGTATGCGACCTACACGGTCATCCGGCGCAACCCCGATGCCGTGATCGTCACCACCCCCTCCGACCACGTCATCCGCGACGAGGACCGTTTCCAGGCCGGCATCCTGAACGCCCTTTCCTATGCGGCGAAAGAGCCTGTCCTGATGACCCTCGGCATCGTTCCCAAGAGCCCTTCCGCCGACTTCGGCTACATCCAGGTCATGGGCGGCCGCCACTCGACGACCGACAAACCGCTGAAAGTCAAGACCTTCACGGAAAAACCCAGCGAAGAACTCGCCAAGGTGTTCATCCGCAGCGGCGAATTCTACTGGAACTCCGGCATCTTCATCTGGAGTGCGCAGACCATCCGCCGGGAACTGGAAACCCACTGCTCCGAAGTCACGGCCTTCTTCGTGGGCTGGGAACGGGTATTCGGCACCCCCGACGAGAAAGCGTTCATCGAGCGCGCCTACGCCGGCTGCCCGAAAGTCTCCCTCGATTACGGCATCCTGGAAAAGACCGACAAGGCCTGGCTGTACCCCACCGATTTCGGCTGGCACGACATCGGAAGCTGGGACGCCTACTACAACTTCGCCCCGAAGGACCGCCACGGGAATGTCGTCCGTGCCGGCCGCACCCTGTTCAGCGACACGAGCGGGAACCTGCTGCTGGACAAGACCGGGCGGAAGCTCTTCGCCTTCAAGGGATTGCAAAACTATATGGTCATCGACGCGGGCGACGTCCTCCTCATCTGTCCCCGCGACGACAAGGCCTTCAAGGATTTCATTTCCGACATCGCGATGCCGGAGTACGAAGCATTCCGCTAGCCGCCTCGCAGGAGAACCAGCCATGATCACCCGTCACCCGGCATACGACCTTTCCCGGCGAAACACTTTCGGCATGAACGTGTCCTGCCGGCTGTACGTGGAAATAACGGACCCCGCGGACCTGCCCGCGCTGGACTTCGAAGCACTGCCCCAGCCCGTCTTCATCCTGGGCGGAGGCTCCAATCTGCTGTTTACCCAAGATTTCCCCGGCACCGTCCTGCATCTGGCGAACCGGGGCATCGAAGCGGATGCGGAGCAAACGCGGGTCCGCGTCGCAGCCGGCACCGTTTTCGACGACTTCTGCGCCTGGGCGGCCGCCGAGGGCCTCTGGGGCCCGGAAAACCTGTCCCTGATCCCGGGCGAAGCCGGTGCGTGCGCCGTCCAGAACATCGGGGCATACGGGGTGGAAGTGAAAGACATCATCGACACGGTCCATGCCTTCGACCGGGCGGAGCGGCGTTTCGTGGACATTCCCGGATCCGCCTGCGGCTACGGGTACCGGACCTCCCATTTCAAGACCGGCTGGAAAGGACGCTACTGCGTCACGGCCGTCACCTTCCGCCTTTCCCGCTCCCCGAAGCCCGTCCTGGATTACGGGGGCCTGCGGAAAGTCCTGGAGGCGGAACATCCCGGCTCCACGGGGCCGGACGGCGCCGGGCTTACCCCGCAGCGGGTCCGCGATACGGTCATCGGCATCCGGCAGAAGAAACTGCCGGACCCGGCCGTCCTCGGCAGCGCCGGGAGCTTTTTCTGCAACCCGGTCATGGAAAAAGCGCATTTCAGGCGCATCGAGGCCCTTGCCCGGGAAGAGCACGGGGCAGACTACGCCGTCCCCCATTACGAGGTCGGCGACCAGGTAAAAGTACCGGCGGCCTGGATGATCGACACCTGCGGATTCAAGGGGGTCCGCGAAGGAGGGGCGCAGGTCTATCCGGGCCAGCCCCTGGTCATCGTGAACGCCACGGGGCACGCGACCCCGGAAGAGATTCTCGCGCTGGAGCGGCGGATCGTCGCCGCCGTCAAAGGAAAATATGGCATCGAACTCCACCCCGAAGTGGAGCATATCTGACACAGTATGGGAAGATTCATCATCGAAGGCGGACACAGGCTGTCCGGCGAAATCACCCCGCAGGGAGCCAAGAATGAGGCGCTGGAAGTCATCAGCGCCGTCCTCCTTACCGCCGAACCGGTGGTCCTGTCCAACATCCCGGAAATCCTGGATGTCAAGAACCTGATCGCGCTCCTCCAGGAGATGGGCGTGAAAGTGGAGCGGCTGGAAAAGGGCACGTACCGTTTCCAGGCCGACGCGGTGAATACCGAATACACCGACTCGGAGGAATTCGTGCGCCGGTGCGCCGCCCTGCGCGGGTCGGTCATGGTCGCAGGCCCGCTGCTGAGCCGCTTCGGCCATGCCTGGTTTGCCAAGCCCGGCGGGGACAAGATCGGCCGGCGCCGGGTGGACACCCACCTGGACGGCATGGTGAAACTGGGGGCCAGGATGGAGTACGACGCTGCCCGGCGGGCATTCCACCTGACCTCGGACGGTCCCCTGACCGGCTGTTACATGCTGCTGGACGAGGCCTCCGTGACCGGTACGGCCAATATCGTCATGGCCGCCGTGCTGGCCAAAGGCACGACCACCATCTACAATGCGGCCTGCGAACCGTACCTGCAGCAGCTGTGCAAGATGCTCAACCGGATGGGCGCCTCCATCGACGGGGTGGGATCGAACCTGCTCCGGATCCACGGCGTGGAGCGCCTCCGCGGCACGGACCACCGGATACTGCCCGACATGATCGAGGTGGGCTCCTTCATCGGCATGGCCGCCATCAACCGGAGCGACATCACCATCAAGGACGTCTCCTGGAACGACCTGGGCATCATTCCGGACGCCTTCCGCCGCCTGGGGGTCAACCTGGAGCAGCGGGGCGACGACATCCATGTCCCCGCGCAGGAGAGCTACGAGATCGAATCCTTCCTCGACGGGTCCATCATGACCCTCGCCGACGCCCCCTGGCCCGGCCTGACGCCGGACCTGCTGTCGGTGATGCTGGTGGTCGCCACCCAGTGCAAGGGCAGCGTTCTCATCCACCAGAAGATGTTCGAATCCAGGCTCTTCTTCGTCGACCGGCTCATCGACATGGGCGCCCAGATCATCCTCTGCGACCCGCACCGGGCCGTCGTCATCGGCCACGACCACCGGATCACCCTGAAGGCCGCCCGGATGGTCTCCCCCGACATCCGCGCCGGTATCGCCATGCTGCTCGCCGCCATGAGCGCGACGGGGACATCCACCATCGACAACATCGAACAGATCGACCGCGGCTATGAGGACATCGAAAGCCGCCTGAACGCCCTCGGGGCACACATTTTCCGGGAATAAGCTGTCATTCCGTACCATCGCGTCGCTTTTTTCCGGGTTTTCCCTATCTTTGCAAGAAAATGGTCGGAAAAATGTACAGGGTGCTGAAATTCGGAGGTTCCTCCGTCGGTTCCGCGACGAACATGTCGCGGGTGCTCGACATTGTCGAACAGGAAGCGCAGAAGGGCCGCGTCGTCCTCGTGAGCTCCGCCATCAGCGGATGCACCGATGCGCTCGAGGCGCTCGCCGCCGGCGGTGCCCTTGACCCCTCGCTCCGGCGCCGCCACGAAGAAATCGTCCGGCGGCTCTTTACCGGAGCGGAACGGACAAGCCTGCTGGAGCAACTCGACGCCCTGTTCGGGGAACTGCTCCGCGCCCCCGCCGAAGAAAAGCCCACCTACGGGGAACTGTTCTCGACCCATATCCTGGAAGCCAAACTCCGGAGCGAAGGCTACCGGACCCTGTGGCTGGATGCGCGAAAACTCCTGATCAAGGGAGATATTCCCCTGAGTTACAGCAATATCCGTGACGCTGTCGCGGCCTCCGACGCGGAGATTTTCGTCGTCCCGGGCTTCATCTGCGGGACGCCGGAAGGCGGGGTCACCACCCTCGGCCGGGGCGGGTCCGACTACAGCGCGGCCCTTTTCGCCGCCGCCCTCGAAGCCGAATCCCTGCAGATCTGGACGGATGTTCCCGGCATCATGACCGCGAATCCGCGCCAGGTGCGCCGCGCCAGGACCATTCCCGCCATGAGCTACGGCGCCGCCCTCCAGATGGCGAGCCACGGAGCCAAGGTCCTGTATGCCCCGACCGTCGCCCCGGCCATGGCTGCGGGCATCGCCATCGAAATCCGGAACACCTTCGACCCTGCCGGCGGCAAGACCGTCATCGGCGCCATGACCGGACAGGAAGGCCTTGTCGGCATCGCCTCGGCCACGAAGGGGGACCAGGTCGAGGTCTGCCTGGTGGGCGGGGCCTCCGCCGAGGAAGCCGCGCGGGCGCTCGCCGCGGCGGGCATCGCCCCCCTCCGGAGCCGCGTCGAGGAGGGAAACCTCCTGCTGACCCTGCGGCCCGCCGTGGAAATTCCGGCCCTGAAGGCCCTGCACCGTGCCTTCTTCGAAAGCATGCCGCTGCAGCGGGTTCCCGTCTTCGTCGCCGGCTACGGGGCGGTCGGGAAAGCCCTCGTCCAGCTGATTCCGGAAAGCAGCGCAACGGTGGCCGAGCGGACCGGGAAGCAGCTTTTCCTGGCCGGAATCGCCGATTCAAAGCGCTACAGCATCGATCTCGGCGGACACTGCGGTTCCCTCGCGGATGCGCCGGCCCATGCGGACGACTTCATCCAGGCCGTCTGTTCCCTGGCCCCGAAAGGCGCCGTCTTCGTGGACTGCACCGACAGCGAAACCCTCTATCAGCGCTTCCCGGAGCTCTTTGCAGCCGGTATCCATGTCGTGACCTCCAACCGCCGTTCCCTGGCGGTTCCCTATGTGCAATATGCGGCCCTGAAGGCGGCCGCGCGGGAGAACGGCGTCCATTTCCGCTACGAAACGACCGTCGGCGCCGCCCTGCCCTTCCTCGAATCCATCTCCCGGGAGACCAACAGCTGCGATGAGATCGACTCCATCGAAGCCGTGGTTTCCTGCACGCTCAACCAGATCCTGAGCACCTACCGGCCGGGCGGGGAATCCTTCGCCACCCTGGTCCGGCGGGCCCAGGAAGAGGGTCTGACCGAGCGCGACCCGCGCATCGACCTCGGCGGGCGCGACGCCCTCCGGAAACTGATGATCCTCGCACGGGAGGCCGGCGTCCGGCTGGAAGAAGGAGATGTTGCTGTGGAGCCGGTCATCCCGGCCGCGATTTTCGAGCGGCCTTTCGAAGAGTTCTACCCGGCGCTGGAGGCCTACGAGCCCGTTTTCGCCCGGCAGATGCGCGCCGCCGAAGCCCAGGGTTTCCGCCGGCGTTTCGTCGCCTACCTGGAAAAGGACGGGGACGGATTCCGCTCCAGCATCGGACTCCGGAACGTCAGCCCGGTCCACCCGGCCTACCACCTCCAGGGTACCGAAAACGCCATCATCATCCGCAGCGCCTTCCATCCCTATCCCCTGGTGATCCAGGGTCCCGGCGAAGGCGCCCGCGAAGCGGCGAGCAGCATCCTGAACGATCTGATCCGGTAGCCGCGGCGCTTCAGAGGCGCTCCAGCAGTTCCGAAAATTCGTGGATCCCCGCGAGGCCCTCGGTCAGGGTCGCGGCGAGGACGGCCCCCGCAGCGAAGCCTTCGCGGGAGAAAGCCTCGTGGCGCAGGGTCAGCCGGTCATTGGCAGACTCAAATGTAACCGTATGGATCCCAGGAACTTCCCCTTCCCGGATCGAGGTGATTTCCGGGGTTTCGCCCAAGCCCTCCCGGACAAGGGCGGCCAGGCTTTTCGCCGTCCCGGACGGGGCGTCGAGCTTGTGGATATGGTGGATTTCCTCGATGGCCGCCGTATAGCCCTGCAGCAGCGGCGCCATCTTTTTCACCGCGGCAAAGAGGGCGTTGACCCCGATGGAGAAATTGGACGTGTAAACCAGGGTCGTCCCCGCCTCCGAAAAGGCGCGGAACACCTCATCCCGGATGTCGTCCCAGCCGGTCGTCCCGACCACCGCCGCCCGGAAATGCCTGGCGATGAAGGGGTAATTGGCCCGGAACGCCGCCGGCGACGTGAAATCGATGCAGACGGCCCCGGCACAGAGCGCCGGATCGACCCCGCAGATGTCCTCGCTGCACAGGAGCGGCCGCAGCCCCTTCCGTTCGAGTTCCTTTTCCACCATATGGCCCATCCGGCCGTATCCGCTGATAATGATACTGGTCATGACGCGTTGTTGCTCAATAACTTGTAATAGAATCGGACATACTGGTCCACGGCCTGCTCCAGGTCGCCCGTCAGGATGCTTTCCTCCTCGCGGTGGGCGACGCGGATGGAGCCGGGACCGCAGATGATCTTCTTCGCAAAGCCGGTCAGGTGAGGCGCATCGCTGCCGAAGGCGGCCGGGGCCGCGGGGAAACCGTCGAGGGTCAAGTAGCGCAGAGGGGTATCGCCGCCGCGGGCCGTGACTTCGAGGCGCTCGCGCGGCAGGGCCATCCACGCCTGCACGGCCGCGTCGGAGCGGAAGGTCGTCCGGAAGAAAATCCGGCAGCGGAGCTCGGGGGAAAGGATGTTCTGGGGGTTGTCGCTGCGGAGGAGGCCGATGTTCCAGGTGGTCATGCCCAGCTCGGGATCCTCCCCGAAATCATGGGCTTTCAGCTCATTGCAGAAGCCGATGAACAGCTCGACGGCGCTGACCCCGCCGTCCGGATACCCCGAATGGAAGGCGCTGCCGCGGAAGAGGAGGTCGTAGGACTTGGTTCCTTTGCTGGCCGATACCATGCAGTTGTCCGTGGGTTCGCCGACGATGAGGTACGGCGCCCGGAATCCGGTCTTCGCAAAGGCCTTGGCCCCCCAGGAGCCCGTCTCTTCCCCGGCAAGCAGCAGCAGGCCGAAACCGCTCCGGCCGGCGTCCGCCAGCTCGCGGCAGGCGGCCAGCATGGCAAACAGCTGCCCTTTGGCGTCGCAGGAGCCCCGTCCGCAGATCCGGTCCCCTTCCCGGGAAGGGGCGATATAGGGCGGAACCGTGTCCATATGCGTGCAGAAAACGACCTGCGGCTCGCCCCAGGTGAAGAGCAGGTTGAGCGTCCCGTCGCCGACCTCGTCGATCCGCAGTGCGGGCCGGTTCGAGGCCGGAAACAGGTCCGGCAGCCGGGCGGCCAGCCATTCGGCCACCGCCCGCTCCCGGCCGGACGTGCTGTCCTTGGCGAGCAATTCACGGAAAAAACCGTAGTCCAGACTCTTCTCGAACATGTTTCAGCGCAGCAAATCTTCCAGCCGGACGGACCCGTCCGTCTTGTCGTCGCGGTATTTGACAATGACCGGGCAGTAAAGCTGGACGCCGCCCACGGGCTTCCCGTCGCGCACCAGCGGCTTGCTGCCGCTGACGACGACAGCACGGGGCGGGACGACGACCCGGCCGGCCTCGTTCCGGGGCAGGAATTCGCCTTTCACGGCATCGAAAAGGGCCGTTGAAGAAGTGATGATCACGCCGGAAGCGATGACCGCCCCCTCCCCGACGATGGTCCCTTCATAGATGCCGCAGTTGCCGCCGATGAAGGCCCCGTCCTCGATGATGGTCGGCAGGGCGCCGGCCGGCTCGAGGACCCCGCCGATCTGGGCGGCCGCCGCGATGTGGATGTTCCGCCCGATCTGGGCGCAGGAGCCCACGGTCACATGGGAATCGACCATCGTCCCCTCGCCGATCCACGCACCCACATTGATGTAGGAGGGCGGCATGACGATGGTGCCGGGAGCGAGATAGGCGCCGCGGCGGATGCTCGTGCCGCCCGGGACGATCCGGACCCCGTCGGAGGCATCGAACGAACGCACCGGGAAGGTCGCCTTGTCGAAGAAGGAGAACTGCCCCTGGCTCATGTCCGTTACCGCGCCGAGCCGGAATCCGGCCAGGATGGTCTGTTTGACTTCTGCATTGACTTTCCAGACGCCGCCGACTTTTTCGGCGACCCGGATCTCACCCCGCTCGAGGGCGTCCAGCACGGCCTGGAACCTTTCCATCGTTATTTCCATGGAAACAGCTCGGTTAAAGTTTGTTGTAAAATCTTCTCCGTCGCCTCCGAAGCCGGTACGAGCGGCAGGCGGAGGGAATTCTCCATGAGGCCGAGCCGGGCCATCGCCGCCTTGGCAGGAATGGGATTCGGCTCCACGAAGAGCGCCTTGAAAAGCGGCTGGAGGGCGGCGTCCATCTTGGCCGCATCCTCCGTGTCGCCGCGCTGGAGGGCCCGCACGAGATCCACCATCGCGGAGGGGAAGACATTGGAGGCCACGGAGATGACGCCGTCGGCACCCTGCCGCATCATGTCGAAGGTGTCGCTGTCGTTGCCGCTGAGGACACGGAACCCTTCCGGACGGCCGTCGAGGAGGGCCTGGATCTGGTCCGGCTTGCCGGAGGCCTCCTTGATCCCGATGATGTTGGGAACATCCCGGGCGAGGGCCAGGGCCGTCGCGGCCTCGAGGTTGGCCCCGGTGCGGCCGGGGACATTGTAGAGGATCACCGGCTTGGGCGTCGCTTCGGCAACGGCCTTGAAATAGGCATACATGCCCCGCTGGGGCGGTTTGTTGTAGAAGGGGACGACGACAAGGAACGCGTCCGCATCCTGGAGCAGGCCCATGTTGGCGAGGGTGGCTCCGACCGAATTCGAGCCGACACCGGCGACAACCGGCCGGCCGGCCGCATGGCGGATCGCCACGTCGAGCACGCGGCGCTTCTCCTCGTCGGAGAGCGTCGGCGTCTCGCCGGTCGTCCCGAGCGGGACCAGAAAATCGACCCCGGTCGTGACCTGCCAGTCGACGGTCGCCGCAAAGGCCTCGTAGTCAACTTCTTCCCCTTTGAACGGGGTCAGGAGTGCGGTTCCGCACCCCGTAAATTTCCTGTCACTCATTTTCCAATATTTCTGCAGGGCCGGTCAGATAGACGTCGTGGTAACGCCCGTCCTCCGGCACGAATTCAACAGACAGCCAGTCGCCGCGGCGGCATTGCAGCCGGTAGCGGACGGCCTTTCCCAGGGGCTCGCCGGGAGCCTTCCCGGCGCTGAAGGCCGCGATGGCGCTGGCCGTCAGTCCGGTCCCGCAGGCGAGGGTCTCCCCTTCCACGCCCTTCTCGAACGTCCGCACATGCAGCCCGTCCGGAAAGACGCCGACAAAATTGACATTGGTCCCTTCCGGCGCAAAAGCCGGATCGTGGCGGTACAGGGGCCCTTCTTTCTCCACCTCCACGGCATCGGGATCGTCGACGAAACGGACCAGGTGGCGCGTCCCCGTGTTCAGGAAACAGCCGCTCCTGAGGGATTCGACCCCTTCCACATCCACCATTTTCAGCCGCACGGTCCAGGACGGACGGCCCGGGGCGGGGCGCTGCAGGAGCGTGGCTTCATGGAGCCCGTCCGGCGCCCGGAACACCCAGCGCCCGTCCGCGGCCTGCGGCTGCATACCGAGAAAGTCGGCGAACGCGACGATGCAGCGCCCGCCGTTGCCGCACATCATCCCGCCGGAGCCGTCGGGATTGTAGAATTCCATCCGGAAGTCCGCGGCGGCATCCGGCCTGAGGACCATCAGGCCGTCGGTGCCATGCACCCGGCAGCGGTCCACGATCCAGGCACGGTCCAGCCCGCCCGGAAGGCCCTTCCGGCCGTCCAGGACGACAAACGTGTTGCCGGCACCGCTGAAAAGATACTCCTTCATAGGCGTGAACGGATGATTTCCGCGAGGAGGGCGACCCCGGGGGCCATCTTCTCCTCCGCGATGTAGGTATAGTTGAGCCGCATCGTGTTGCGGTGGGAGCCGTCCGGATAGAAGAAGGACCCGGCCACGTAGGCAACGCCCCGCGCGAGGGCCTCGTCGTACATTTCCACCGTATCCACCGCCTCCGGCAGGGTCAGCCACAGGAAAAGGCCGCCCTCGGGTTCCGTCCAGCGGACGCCCTCCGGCATGTGCTGCCGAAGCAGCGAAAGCATCCGGTCCCGGCGCTGCCGGTACTCGGCGACGGTTTTAGAAAGGTTGGCGTCCAGGGCGCCGCTGCCCATGAACTCGGCGGCCATGTACTGGTCGAAGACGGGCGGGCAGAGGTCCAGGCTCTGTTTGCAGACATAGATCTGCTCCAGCAGCGCCTCCGGGCCGATAATCCAGCCGAGCCGGAACCCCGGGGCGAAAATCTTGGAGAAACTGCCCAGATGGAGGGTCCGCTCGGGAGCGAGGGACCGGATGGAAGGCAGGGGCGTGCCCGCATAGCGGACTTCCCGGTAGGGACTGTCCTCGACGATCAGCACATCCAGCCCGCGGGCCTTTTCCACCAGCGCTTCCCGCTCCGGCAGGCTCAGCGTCCGGCCGGTCGGATTGTTGAAATCCGGGATGACATAGAGGAACTTGGCTTTGCCCGCCGCCGGGGTATAGTCCCCGGGGGACATGACCCGGGTGCGGTAGGCCCGGAAACTCTGGAGGGCGCCGAGATAGGTCGGCGGCTCCGACAGGACGATGTCGCCGGGATCCGCCAGGATCCGGGTCGAGACGTCGATGCCCTGCTGGGAGGATGTCGTTATCTGGACCTGCGAGACGGGGACGCCGTACCGGCGGGCGATGACTTCCCGGAGTTCCGGCACGCCCTGGGTCGCCCCGTACTGGAGCGCCCGGGTCCCGTATTTCTCCAGCACCTTTCCGGCGAGGCGTTCGATCTCCGCGACCGGGAAAGAGGACTCGGAGGGGTATCCGCCCGCGAACGAGCAGATGCTCCCGAGGTCCACCTTCCGGAAAATCTCCCGGACCGGGGAACGCAGGAAGGAGGGAACGTCAGCGGAAAAGAACTTGCTGTAATCCATTACTTTCCAATCTTGACTTCGGAACAGACGAAATAGTGGTCCGACGGATAGATGCCCTTCGGATGATCGGTGACCACCTCGGCGGAAAGGGCGTGGACGGGGCCGTGGCCGAAAATGAAGTCGATGCGGCGGCCGGGTTTCTTCTTCGTCGCAGCCTTGAAGCCGTGGGCGGTGAAGCCGTACTCGACCTCGCCGTTCATCTCCTCCCACATGTCGTGCCAGCCGGCCTCCTTGATGGATTTGATGGCCACGGACTTGATGCCGGAATTGAAATCGCCGCACAGCACCTGCGGGAAATCCTCCGCATACTGTTCCGCTTCGTGGATGATGAACCGGGCCTGCTGCTGGCGGGCATCTTCCGTGATGTGGTCGAGGTGGGTGCTCAGCACACGGAACTGCTCTCCCGTCACCTTGTCGCGGAGGCGGACCCAGTTCGTATGGCGGGCGCGGGCGCTGTCCCACGAGATGGACCCGCCGGTCACCGGATCTTCGCTCATCCAATAGACGCCGGCGCCGAGCAGTTCATAGCGGGAAGTCCTGAAAAAGATGCAGTTCTTGGCGATGAAGTGGTATCCTTCCGTGTAGGGATCCATTTCCGGACCTTCGAAACCGAGGCCCGTGTAGCCCTTGAGTTCCTTCTTGAAATAGGCCCAGGAGTCGTAGATCACCTCCTGCATGCAGATGATATCCGGTTTGCGGGAAAGGATGACGTCGCGGCAGACGGCCTTGCGGTCGTCCCAGCGGAGGCCCGGCTGCTCGTCGGCCTCGAGGCCGGTGACGCGGACATTCGCGGTCATGATGGTATGGGTCGTTTTCTTTCCGGCGGCGGCCGGCGCCAGGGCGGCGAGGAGCATCGCCGCGGCAAGGAGCATCTTTCTCATTGTGCGTCAGGCGTTTCTTTACGGACAAGTTTCCACAGGATAAGGGCGGCAACGAGGTGCAGCGTGCCCATGATGATGAAGAGGACCTTCCAGCCGCTCTCCGGGATGGAACCGACGAACTGGTTGAAGACCATGCTGCCAAGGGCGCCGGCCCCGCAGGAGAGGCCCATCACCGAGGCGACGTTCTTGATCGGGAAGGTCTCGGCGAAGACGACCGGGATGGTATATAGCCAGCTCAGGCAGAGGACAGCGACCAGGCTGAAGATGGCGATGACGAGGCCGATCTTCAGGTTGAAGGCCATCTCGGCGGCGGTGATGAACGGGACCAGCATGCAGAGCGGGGCGATGACCACGACCGAGATGAGCATCTTCTTCCGGGCGTCGAGGGAGGCCATGCCGCGGCGGATCATGCCGTCGGACCAGGCCGAGGTCAGGATGCCGCCGATGGCGCCGACGAGGAAGGGGATGCCGCCGATCCACTGGATCATGTTGAGCGTCTGCTCGTTGGTGAGGCCCTGGTGGGCGCCCATGCTCCGGAGGAAGCCCGGGAGCCAGAAGCAGCAGAAGTACCAGACCGGGTCGCTCACGAGGCGGATCAGGATGCCGCCCCAGAGGGTCTTGGTCTTGAACAACTGTTTGAAAGTAAAGGACTTCTGCTCACCGGTCGGGGTCTTGAGGTCCTGGCCGATGGTCCGGTCGAGGATTTCCTGGGACGGGGTCTTGTAGATCAGGAGCCAGAAGAAGGCGATAACGAGGCCGACGACGCCGGAGATCACGAAAACATGCTGCCAGTAGCCCAGGAGGCCCATCAGCCAGGCGATGACGATGGGGGCGACGACCGCGCCGAGGGAGCCGCCGATGGTGCAGAGGCTGTTGGCGGTGGCGCGCTGCTTCTTCTCGAACCAGAGGGTCACGGCCACGATCTGGCCCGCGAAGATGGTCGGCTCGGCGAGGCCGAGGACGCCGCGGCAGGCGGCGAAGACCCACACGTTCGGGGCCCAGCCGGCGCCGATGCAGGCGAGGGACCAGATGGTGATGCCGCCGAGCATCACGCTCTTGGGGCCGAACTTATCCACGAGGATCCCCGAAACCGGGTACATGATCGCGTAGCAGAGGAGGAACACGTTCACGATCCAGGCGTATTCGAAGTCGCCGATGGAGAAGTGTTCGAGGATTTCCGGCTTGAGGATGGAAAGCAGCTGCCGGTCCAGATAGTTGCAGATGATCGCAAGGAACATCAGGGCCACGATCACCCACTTCCGGGAGCCGGGATTGGTCACGGTTTTGGTCATTTCTTCAAGCGAGTTTTTCATCCAGGCCCGTGAGGGCCAGATATTTCCGGTAACGGGCGCGGAGGATGGCGCTCGGAACCGGGGTATAAGTGGTGGCAATCGGCGGGCAGAGGGCCTCCTCGGCGGCCTCGACGGTCGGGTAAAGGCCGGCGACGACCGCGGCGTGGATGGCCGCGCCGAGGGCGCAGGAATCCTTGGAGGCGGAGACCGAAATGGGGGCCTCCAGCACGTCGGAGAGCATCTGCATCACCAGCGGGGACTTCTGCGCCACGCCGCCGACGGCGACATAACGGTCGATCTCGACGCCCCCGGCCTTGAGATGGTCCATGACGGCCTTCGTCGCGAAAGCGGTCGCCTCCACGAGGGCGCGGAAGAGCTCCGGCGCCGTCGTGCCGAGTTTCAGGCCGGCCAGCGTGCCGGTCAGGGAGTTGTCGCAGAAGGGGCTGCGGCGGCCGTTGAGATAGTCCGTCGCGAGCGGGGCGTCCTCCCGCTGCGGAAGCTGCGCCGCCGCCTCCGAAAGGTCGGCGATCAGGCGGTCTTCCGCCGCCTTGAGCGCTCCCTTCAGTTCGGGCTGCCTTTCCGCGAGTTGGCGCAACGGCCAGGAAACCAGTTTCTTCACCCATGCGTAAGCGTCGCCGAAAGCCGACAGGCCGACCTCGAAGCCGACCTGGCCGGGGAGGATGGAGCCGTCCACCTGGGCGAAAAGGCCGTCGATGATCCTGTCGCCGAACTTTTCTTTCGGCATGACCGCCATGTAGCAGGAGGAAGTGCCGAGGTTCATGACGATAGTCCTGTGGCGGACCCCGCCGCCGACGGCGCCGGAGTAGCTGTCCACATTGCCCGCGCCGACCACGACGTCCGTCCCGAGGCCGAGCTTCGCCGCCCATTCGGGGCAGAGCGTGCCGGCCTGCTCGTGGCAGCCGTAGTTCTTTTCCGGGAGGTGCAGGCCCTTCAGGCGCGGGTCGAGGCGGTCGAGGAAGGAAGCCGGCGGGTAGCCGCCCCATTCCTCCGCCCACATCCACTTCGCGCCGATGCAGCAGTGGCCGGGCTTGAGCTCCTCCAAACTGTGACAACCTGTCAATGAGGCGGTTACGAAGTCGCAGCACTCGATGGCGCTCCAGGCCTTCTCCGCCACGCGGGGATTGGTCCGGAAGATGTGCAGGACCTTGGACCAGAAGTTTTCGGCCGAATAACTGTAGCCGCTGTGGCAGGTATAGGGCAGTTTCTCCCCGTCGCAAATCGCGTTGATCTCGCGGCTCTCCGCCATCCCCGTATGGTCCTTCCAGAGGACGAACATCGCGTCCGGATCCTCTTCGAAGCCGGGCGTCAGGGAGAGGGGCGTCAGGTTTTCATCCGTCAGGCAGGGGGTGCTCGCCGTCGTGTCCACGGAAATGCCCACGATCCGCTGCGGCCGGGGGCACTTGCCTGCGACATCCTTCAGCACCGTCTCCAGTACTTCCAGATAGTCCTTCGGATGCTGGCGGAAGCGGTCTGAAGCCGCATCGCTGTACCGTCCCTCCGCCCACCGCGGATAGGCTTCCGTCCGGGCCGCTACGACGCTTCCGTCCCCGGCGTCCACCAGGATGGCCCGGGCCGAATCCGTCCCGTAGTCCACCCCGATCACATAATTCTTTTCCATGAATACAAAGGTAGCACTTTTTTCTCAGCGGACATACTTGCCCGGCTCCCCGGATTCGTAGTATCCGTTCGAATAGGTCCGGGCAACCCGGACGTGCTCCAGGTGGTCGTCGTCAAAGTAGGTCTCGTAATCGTACTTTCTCGGATAGCATTGGCCGTAATTGGCCAGCAGGTCCGGAAGAAGGCCTCCCAGGTATTTGGAATCCAGACGGATGCTCTGAATCCGGGGACAGTTCGTGATGGACCAGGACTGCAGCGGGCCGCCATGGTAGGCGCCGATGGCGTTGCCGTCGTATTCGTGGAAGGTCATCAGCGAAACGTCCTTCAACGCGGCGCAGTTGGAAACACTGACCGTCAGGGCGTCATTGGCAAAGAATCCTTCCAGGGCGGGACAACCGGAAACGGCGACGGATGCCGTCGTCCACTCCGGGTCATAGCCGGTCGAGCGCGCCGAGAGGGTTACCTGCTGCAGTTTGGGGCAATCCCGGATTTCCACATCGCTGTCCGAAAGACCCCGGCAGTCCATCTCCTCAAGGGTGGGCGCCCCCAGCACGGACAGCGACTTCGGCGTGCTCCGGAATACCGTGAGCTTTTTACACGACAGGGCTTCCCCGAGGGCGACGGCCTTGACCTGCGGGCAATCCTGGATGAGCATCCCCTCGCACTGTCCCGTATAGTTTTCCGTCGAAAAAGCGGAGGGAATCTCCGTCATCGACACGGTTTCGAGCTTGGGGCAGTTCTTGAAGGAAAGGTTCTGCGGGGCGAGAGCGCCCAGGACGATATATTTCAGCTTTTCGCAGCCGTCCAGGATGATGGTTCCCGACATGGGATTGTAACAGCCGGAGGATGCGTAGAACTCCTCATATCCGCTGCCGGACAGGTCGAACGTGATGCCGGGATAGGCGGGATCGACCCGGATCTTCGCTTCTCCGTACAGCCGGGGGGAATGGGCGGAAAGCTTGTTTCTCACGGGCCAGAAGTCCCCGTCGCCCCCGTAGGCGGAAACCAGATTGACGTCGTCGATCTCGACGGTGTCGAACAGGGCCTTGTCGAAGGAGGAATTGGGGATGGACAGGGTCCAGCCCAGGTCCGTCAGGCCCTCGGTGCGATTGGCGATTTTCAGGTTGCTTCCCATCTTCCAGTTTTCGGGGAGCCAGATATGGACCTTTTTCCGGTAATATCCTTCCTGGTTGCCGTACATCTGGAATTCGGCGTCGGTATCATAGTGGAAGTCCATGTTCGTCAGCTCGCAGAACGGCACGTTGGGATCGTCCCAGTTGCATCCTTCCCATTTTCCGTCCCGGCAGGCGTAAAGGTCGGCCAGGATTCCCCGCACGGCCTTTTCCGTTGCCTCGTCCACCACGTAGAACGTGCCGTTGTAGCCCGCCCAGCTGCTTGTCGAGGGGTTCATCGCGACCTCGACCTCCTGGCCGAAAAGGCTGATCTTCATATACGGGCCCATAACGTCGTAGATGTGATACGGCTGGATGTTCTGGAAAGAGGCGTTGCAGTCCGCGGAGACGCCGTCACCCGGCGTACCGTTGATGGTGAAGGGGACTATCTGCCAGTTCCACCGGTCCCTGGGTTGGTTCTGGTCAATCCTGGCCTCGTCGATGACCTTCATGTACATGTCGCCCACGTACATGGCCTTGTTGGTAATGGATGTCTCGAACGTGGTGGCGCTGCGGTCGGGGACCATCTTGAAGTCGTCGTTGAGCTGGGGCACGACGTAGGTCTTGCCGAACGAATAGCCCAGGCCCATATAGTCAGGCATCTTGAAATCGTAGGAGAAGGCGTACAGCGCCTCGATGAACCCGCCGAACTTGAAGGAGAGCGAGGGCTCATAGCCGGCGTAACGCAACCAGTAGGTGTCACTGCCCAGTTTCTTCAGGCTCTCCAGGCTGATGGGATACCCGCTGAAGACCGTGAACACGAAGTGCGGGTCGAAGTCCAGGCCCAGCGAAAGCGCGCCCTTGTACAACGACAGTGTCGCGCCGATATTCGGGCCGATTTCCACCGCGCCGGACAGGTTGCCGCTCACGGCGAACGGATCCCGCGGATCGGACGGCTTGAGCTCGCCGGCCTTGCAATGGAGTTCCTGTCCGTCGTACAGGGCATGGACGAAGTATCCCTTCTGATAGGAGACCGAGAAGGTGACGTCCACCTGGCCGCTCAGTTTCAGGATGAACTCGGCGTAGATTTCCGGCGTGATCACCACCGGGCCGATCGGGATGGCGCCGACGGGAATGCGGAACCGCTTGGATTTGAATTCCTTCTCAAGGACGGACTTGAGCGTGATGTCGCAGGCGAGATCGGCGGTGGCTTCGATGCGGAGACGGGTGTAGGTCACCTTGAAATCCACGACGTCCAGGTCGAGGGACATCGTGAAGCCCACTTTCATCTTCGGGGATATCGAGCAGCTCTCACCCAGGTCGAAACTCAGGCTGTTGAGGCCGCCGAACATCTCCGGGATGGCGATTTCAAACCCGGCGGCGCCCCTTGTCACGGGTACCTCGTTGCCGTCCTCGTCAAAGACGCCCTGGACGCGCTCGTTGATGTCAAAGGACTCCTGGGCGATGTGGAGACTCTGGAAGATCTCCTCGATGGCGGCGGGATGGGCGAAGTAAGCGGTCGAAGCGGGGGATTCGTTCACCCAGTCCACCTTGTAGGCGGCGCCGCCCGGGAATTCCGGGCAGTCGGGGAACACGACCACGTCGTTGCTCGCCAGGCAGGCTTCCCCGGGGAACGAGAAGGAAACGTTCTGCTCGTCGAGCTGGCGGAATTCGGAGATCTGCGCCACCACATCCGTGCCGACACAGGCGACGTTCGGGCCGAAGGTATAGGAATAGACGCTGCCGGCGTGTTCTTCATCCAGGGTGTTGACGCCCGCCTGTCCGAAATCGGCGGGGCCGATGACGCGGCCCGGGCGGTCCGGGTCCACGACGGTGACCGTGCAGGTAGCGTTGAGTTCCGGCCGTTCCACAGACCGTGCCGTCATGACCGCTTCACCTTCCGCCACTGCGCGGAACAATCCTGAAGACTCGATCACGACGACCGATTCGTCGGAGGAACTCCAGTAGCAGTCGATGGGCGTCGCATCGGCCGGCTCGAAGCCGATGGTCACCCTCGCGGTCTGGCCCGGGGCCAGCTGCAGCGAGGTCTCGCTCAGGACCAGGCGGGAGACGGCGACGCCATCATCCGAACCGGGATCCTCGGGGTCCGTACCGCCCGGGGTGTTATTCATGCCGCCATCGCAGGAAAAAAGGGCCGCCAGGGCGGAAAAGAGCGCGGCGAGGCGTATCAGGAAGCGGGTATCAAAGGATTTCATGGACACAGGTTTTTGCCATGTCACAAAAATAGGAAAACGGCACGATTAAACCAAACCGTAACGACTGCATTTCGAGGCGTTTTGACGTTCTTCCCTTCTTTTTTGCGGGCGGACGGCGCTCGGATGGGGCAGGGACATTGCAGAAACGTCGGAATTGTTTTATATTTGTGAAGTTATGCACCCGTTTTTCCATTCCTTCCGTTCCCGTTCGCTGCCGCTGGTCCTGCTTGCGGCGTGTTGCCTGCTGCCGGCTGCGGTGACGGCCTGCCAGGATGGCGGCACGCTGGCCCCCGCGCTGCCTTTCGACCGGATGCGGGAGGGCGATCTTGTCTTCCGCTGCGGCGAGGGAATCGTCAGCCGGGCCGTTCTGTCGGTCGAGGAAGACGGGGTCTATAGCCACGTGGGCATCCTGGTGCGGGACGGGGATGCATGGAAAGTGGTCCATGCCGTTCCCGGGGAGAAGGAGCATCCGGGGGATTTCGACCGCGTGAAGGCGGAAGCGCCGGAGCGTTTCCTCGCCCCGGACAGGGCGCGCGCAGGGGCCCTGGTCCATTGCGGCCTTTCCGACCCGGCTGTCCTGGCGAGGATCCGGGAGACGGCGCTCGGCTGGGCACGGGACAACGTCCCCTTCGACGACGACTTCGACATCGCCGATTCCTCCCGCCTCTACTGCACCGAACTTGTTTGGCGGCTCTACCGCAGGGCGGGCATCGACCTGTCCGAAGGGCGCCGGCGCCGCCTGGATATCCTGTTCGTCCATGGCGATTGCCTGCTGCCCGGGCACCTGTTCCAATATTCCGGTAAAACCGTTTATTATCAATTCAATACCCAATCATTATGACACACCTGCTGACCCGCGGCCTCGCCGCCCTTTCCGTTGTCGCCGCCCTCTTCGCCGCGGCCTCCTGCAAAACCGCCGCCAATGGCCCTGAGAAAGCGGCCAAAGCCGCCATCGCCGCCGTCCAGAAAGGCGATTTCGACGCCTATGCCGCCACCTTCGACATGTCCGAGTCCGACCAGAAGATCCTCGCCGGCATGATCGAGGAAAAGGCAAAGGAACAGATCGACAAGAAAGGCGGCATCAAGGATTGCGAGATCCTCGAAACCACTTTCAATGAAGACAAGACCCAGGCGACCGTCCGCGTCCGGATCCAATACAAAGACGGCTCCGACGACACGCAGAACATGAACTTCGTCAAGAAGGAAGACGGCTCCTGGAAGCAGAAACTGGTGAAATAATCCCCTGCCTACCGGCGGTCCGCTCCCATCCGGCGCTTCAGGTCGGCAATGCCCTCCGGAGAGGTCAGGCTGAGATCGTCAACGCCCAGGGAGACAAGTCTTTCCGCCACGACGGGATCCGCCGCCATCTCGCCGCACACGCCGACCGGTATCCGCCGGCCGGCTTTTGTTTCGCCGTCCGCAGCGGGGGCGGGAGTTTCCGCGGAGCAGGGAGCAGCGGGGGTTTCCGCAGTGCCGTGGGCCGCCGCGACCGTCATGGAAACGGCGCGGAGGACGGCCGGATGGAGGGAGTCGTAATACTGCGCAACGGCCGGATTACCGCGGTCGGCGGCGAGGATGTATTGGGTCAGGTCGTTGGTCCCGATGCTGAAGAAATCGGCCTCCCGGGCCAGCTGGTCGGCAATCAGCACCGCCGCAGGCGTCTCAATCATCACCCCGACGGGGATGGCGGAACCATAAGGACGGTCGGCTGGCCCGGAACGGGGATGGGCACATGCCTTCGGGCAGGTATCCGCTCCGTCTGCCTGTCTTCCGTCCAACTCCTGCATGCATTCCGCAAGGAGCCGGCGGACGGCGCGCACCTCCCCGACGGAGGTCACCATCGGCAGGAGGATGCGGACATCGCCATGGACGGAGGCGCGAAGGATGGCGCGGAGTTGCGGCTTGAACAGCGCTTCCGGCCGGTCGAGGCAGAGCCTGAGCGCCCGGAAGCCCAGGTAGGGATTATCCTCACGGGGCAGCGGCAGGTACGGGAGCGCTTTGTCTCCACCAATGTCCAATGTCCTGATGATCAATGGCTTCCCGTTGCAAAGCTGCGCCGCTTCCCGATACGCCGCGAACTGCTCGTCCTCGGTCGGCATGGCCGTGGCCTGCATGAATAGCAGTTCCGTGCGGAAGACACCGATACCGTCCGCCCCGGCTTGCATCGCGGCACGGACATCCTCCACGCTCCCGGCATTGGCGAACACCGGCACCCGGCGGAGCATGGCCGTTTCTCCGGCAGGATGCCGGGACATCGCGGCAAGGTCTTCCGGGGACGGGTCGATGGTCAGACGCCGGGCCGGGGCATCGACCAGGAGGCGGGCGCCGGCAGGAATGGCGGCGACATCCACCCCGAGCAGGGCGGGAATGCCCTTGCTGCGGGCGATGATGCAGACATGGCTTGTCACGCTTCCCCGGGCGGTGATGAAGGCCCGGACGCGGGAGAAGTCCATCCGCGCCAGGTCCGAGGGGAACAGTTCCTCCGCAACGACGATGACTCCTTCGTCCACCACAAGGGCCCCTTCGTCCGCCACGCCGGCAGGCACCGGCCCCGTTTGTGTACATCCGTCCATGTCCCCCGTTCCACAAACGTGTTCCGTGGCAGGTAAAGCATTGACAGTCAGGCGTTCTCGGATTCGGCGGCAGACATCACGGACGTCATCCACACGGGCGCGCAGATACTCGTCATCGATGTCGGCGAACATGGCGCAGATCGCCTCTGCAGCGGCATCCACGGCCGCCGGCGCGGAAAGCCCCTCCGCCAGCGCCGCTTCAACCTGCTCTTCCAGCAGCGGGTCCTCCAGCATCTCCAGATGGGCCGCAAAAATGGCCCCGAGCGGCGAATCTTCCTCCGCCGACGCGGCCAGTTCCGCCTTCACGGCCTCCACCGCCGCGGCAAAACGGGCGCGCTCTTCTTCCGCGGAACGGGCAGGCTCCCCTTCTTCAGCGCCGGCCGGAACCGGTCTTTCCGGCGGGACGCAGGCGGGGGAAACCGTGGCGGACGGGGTGTTGGAGCCTGCCGCGGAAGCGATATGCTCCGCAAAGCCGGAGGCGCAGCCGCCAACGGAAGCGAGTGCCGGAAGAACGATGCGCATAACCACCTTGTATGAAATGACTTACATATGCACCCTGACCAAGGGTGCTAGCTGTTTATCGCCGCAATGAACGAAGCGACCGCCTCTAGGACCGCCGCCTCATCGCCGCCTTCCACGCCCACGGTCACCTCGGAGCCATGCTTGAGCCCCAGCGAGAGGACGGACAGCATGCTCGCGGCATTGACAGACCGCGCCGCCGTTGCAAGCGTAACTTTCGACCCGGGAAAGGTCTTGACCAGTTTGACCAGTTCTCCGACCGGCCGTGCATGAAGCCCGTCGGGCGCCTGGATCGTCACAATTCTCGTTACCATGTCTTCACATCATTGATTCTGCTCCTGCAAAGATATCAAAACCCTTCCGAAAAAACGCCATCCCCCGCAGATTTCTTCCGCTACCGGCCGCTTCACGGGATTTGGACGCATCACGCCGCCGCTGCCGCTGTAACCTCTATGACCTCCCCATCCGCCACTGTCCCCGCCTTCTCCGCCGCCGCTGTCTCTGCCGCTGCTCCCATCTCTGTCGTCTCTGCCTATGCTGGCTTTTCCTCCGCTGTAACCTGTGCCGCCTTTCCGTGTCTAGTCCTGATATTAGTTTACCGATGTTGAACAATAAGTAGTTAGGACGAATAAGTCCTGATATCGGTTTACGTTGATGTCGCGAAGATACAAACTTTCGCGACATTTTTATAGCGGCACCGCCGCCGCTCGACCACGAAGAGCGGCGGCTACAACACGGCCGTCTGCGGGGGGCTCCGGGCAAGGGCCCTCCTCCCCGGCCGGTTGTTGCCGATCTTGTTTGAGGGCCCAATAGTTCTTCCAGCATTTTTTCAGTTCACCAGATTGGAGCCGTGCCTGCATCGGAGTAAGCATTCCTACACTCAAGTGCGGCCTTTGCTCATTGTAAACAC
>JAEEGG010003224.1_pt1 | contig 40854 bp, 40 predicted proteins | sample 9134161 | NCBI WGS metagenome assembly JAEEGG01 (sample SAMN16246543, study PRJNA631951) | gut metagenome | biome: gut microbiome; feature: rumen; material: CR-attached | host: Bos | place: Iran: Karaj | collected 2018-10 | reverse complement strand
ACTAAAGTCCCGCGAACGGAACGAAGAAAAGAGAAACAAAAAATACTAAATAGATATGTATAACGAATTGACCGATGATGCCATAGAAGAGTTTGACAGCAAGCGACTCACCATTCAAGAAATGCGCGAAATCTTTATCGAAAAGCAGGAGAGTTCTGATTGGCTGGAAGGATATAGTACTGATCTTCAAAAAGATGAGCAGACCGGATTGTATTATATTGATTACGTCTTTGTAAGTGCCGGCATCCTTTATGACCACCTCATGGCGGAGCAACTATGGGAGGTTAGAAAGCAAGTGGATTGGAAGCGAGTGACACGTTTCTATGACCCTGAGCAAATAGCACACATCTACCATCTGCTTTCTTCGCCGTTGCTTTGGGCGGATCCGCTACCATTTGAGAGAAATTGCGTCATTGTGGGCAGAGTGGCACAAGAAGTAAACCCTGAATGGACAGATCAAGCTTTGATGGATTGGCATCATCAGATGTTCGAAGAGAATCTGCTATGGTTTGCCGATACATTACCTGTCGCTGACGATGTGCACATGTACCGCTATCATCGCTTGCCTAAAGATATGCTGCTTTGGGATAGAATCTTAGCCGGCTGGAACAACAATATGAGTGTTTCTGCTTTTCGCAATAATATGAATTTCATCGCTGAGCAGCGAGGAGGCGCTAAAGCTGCGGAACTCATTAAGCGGCTTAGGGATGATTGGAAAGATATACAGATTCTCCAGCTCTTTGGATTTGAAGGCATGAAACCTCAGAAGTTGGAAGAGTTTCGACTGGCATTGTTTGAAGGGATGGACCGCAATGTCCGCATTTGGGAGGCCGAGGCAATACAAGAGACTGCCAAGGCTCAACCTATCCCTTGTCAATACATTGACAAGGACAAACTCGCTCAAACAGGCATTCATACCGAAGAGCAGTTTACGACGATGTTGCGACAGGCTTGCGAACAAGATGCTAAGACGCTGGGGGCTTTCCTCAAAAAGTACTACAAGATGGGGTATCTCGATTTCCATGGTGACAGCAAAAAGAAGACGTATGACCACCTCAAAGCTTGTTTCCCGGGCGCAATCAAGTACTCATATACCAATTTTACATTGTACTTCGATTAGCCTCTTCATTTAATCCCATTTAATTTTTTGAGCCTCGATTTCGGGGCTCATTTAATTTCCATTTAATTCTCATTTAACTTTCGGCTCCAAATTTCTTGGGGTCGTTTTTTTTATCTACTTTTGCACCAGATTTCAAAAATCCTTAGCCGGGATAATTGGTTAACGGGGCGTCCGGCACAACATTCTCAGTCTCGTTAATCAAGAAAGGAATGTTACGGATTTGATAGTTAACATGTTTAATCATCAAAACGTAACAGTATGCAAAACAACGTATTGCCTGCGGAGAAAATCTATCTCCCGGACGGCACCGAACTTCGCCTTTGCAAAGGGATCGTATCGCGTACGGGAAACCGAAATCTGTACTGCTCAAAGGCCGGGCTGTTCTACTCTCTTTCGACCAGAGGTCTGAACCCGAACAAGCCCTACGTGACGAAGAATTTCCGTCGCAAGCCGAACGTTCATTCTAATTACCCACGCATGTGCGGTTGGGTTGGTAATCCTCATTGTCATATCCTTGTCGCTATCGCTTGGATCGGTCCTCGTCGTGTGGACAGGCTCGGACGTAAGTACGAGTGTCACCACCTGAACGGCGACAACACGGACAGCCGCGCGTCCAACCTCATCTGGCTCTCTCATGAAGCTCACCTTCGCTTCGATGCTGCTCTCCGTCAAGGCCTTGTCCTCACCCGCGACACTCGCTCCACAGATGAGATCATGCAGTACGAGATGACCCACCATATGGAGATCTGACTCAGCTGCCCACTTGGCCCCTTTTCACAAGAAAGATTCTTCGTTAATTACGTCGGATAGTATCCGACACCCTAAAATTGATCATTATGCAAACTGAAAATTTAAAACTCCTGCGCGAACTGCGCACCCAAGAAAAAGCCCTCAAGGCTCAAATCGACGAAATCAGCACCGAGGCGACCAACGAAGCCGTCGCCATCCTTGCCGCCGAAGGCAAAGACCGCGGCGAGTTCACCATCCCCGACCTCGGCACCTTCCAACTCCAGCGCACCGACGTCATCGACATGACCAACTACAACCGCTACAAAGGTGAGGATGCCATCCGCTGGAGGCAGAAGAACGAGCAGAAAGAGCAGAGCCGCAAGTACCAAGCCGCTCTGACGCGCGAGATGAAAGGCATCACCGACGGCTTCGTCGCCACGCACCCCGATTGGACCCCCGACGACATCAAACTCACCGTCAAAGTCATCGACTAACCCTCTCAACTTCAGCGTAGTCCCTTTCACTTGGTCCTTTTTACTTGGCTACTTGTATTGTGCTTGTATTGTGCTTGTATTGTACTTGTATTGTTTTACTTGGCTTGTGTCTTTTTTATACAGCTTGTTCCTTTTTTGAGCAAAAAAAGACACAACCCGCGAAAAAGAGAAAAGAACCAAAAGAGAAAACCATTCGGTTAGTACCTTAATCTTTATCTAAAAATAATTTATTTTATAAATTTAAAAGGGTTTTTCTTTATGGAAAAGGCAGAAACCATAGATGATGTATTGAGCAAGAAAGGCAGCCTCGCGTACGTTTGGGCAATCATCGACCCCGAGAACAAATACGCGTATAGCACGGCTATTAAGGAGTGGTATCGACTCTCTCTCCTGCAGCAGCGCCGCCTCTATCTCTATCTCCTTTACCGCAAATGGCGCGGCGAAGGCTTCTATGGCACGCCTTACGACATCATCTCCAACTGCCATCCGTACCCCACCAACTGGGATGGACGACTGCTGGTCGACAGGCTCCTCCAAGAGGGCAAAATCGTCTCGGCTAGGTTCAACGGCTCCTACGGTCTCTACACCCGCGACGAGGCACGTGTCTGGCAAATGACACATATCGAACCTCGCAACTAACCGCTTCGCGGACAAGTACCTGCGGTGCTGAATCTTTTCGTCAATTAGCGTCGGATCGCATCCGACATTTATTAACAAATCAAAATTTTTTACAAATATGCCAACAAAATCTTCTAAATCCTTTATCGGACTTACCAATGAAATCGAAAAAGCGGTGGAAAAATTTACTGCTGCCGCCAAGTCAAACACCATTCTCTGTATCATGTGCAACAGATCGGAGTACAGGGCTTTTACATCCATGAGAAAAGAGCTGCCGGAAGAACTTGCAGACCAGCACACAGTCAGACTGGTTAATACGCTCATCTCGAATAAAGAACTGTTTGATCACGTCTTTTCTGTTGTCGATCCTGCTAATCGGTTCTATAAACGACAGGCGAAAAAGAAAGCCCAACAAACACAGGAAAAACGGTAGTATTACCTATCTATTACCTATGTTTTACCTATGTTTTACGTGTTCATTCAAATTTTTATCGTATGAAAGTTATATTATCTGACATGTGTCTTTCCCTTGTCGGAATGCTTAAGCCCGAATTAGGCTACTACCTCCGCAAGAAAGGAAATTCCTTCTTCTCGCAACGATCCGCACAAGGCGCTCCCCCTGACGGTCATTGGCGTTTTATCGTCCTCTGCGCCGAACTCGTCCAAAACCACCTCTACCTCTCCGACATCGAGGTCTCGCGCAATGAACTTCGATCCGCTTTGCGTGAAGCCCGTCTGTTCGTTGCCGCTAATCATCTCAAACTGGAGACCTATCACGCCCGTGACATCCTCAACCTCAAAACAACATTCGGCTTATGATTTCAAAACAATTATTAGCAAAGCGCCTTTCTACAGCGATCGGCAAAGAACTCTCGCAACCGGAGTTTGCCCATTTCTTCGCTTACTTCTGCGAGCGCAAGAAAAGACCCGATCTCAGGACGTTGAAAAACCTTGAGGAAGAGGACGTTGAGATCTTTAGCCGGTTTTGCGGTTATGACCTTAGATTCCCGATTCCTTTACCCCTTTGGGAGAAACTTTAAAAATTTCCCCGGCTAAAATTAAAGTAGTCGGGGATTTTCTTGCATATATACTAAAATACCTCTACCTTTGCATCGGATTTGAAAATTGTGCCATACTTATGAAACGTTTACTACTCATGACAATCATCGTCACAGGCATCGTGATGGCCTCCTGCAACGTGACCCGCACCATCACCACCCAGAGCCAGTACTACCAGCGTGGTGATACGACCTGCACCATCGTCACTAAAACCATCGAGACCTACGATGCCTCCAAAAAATAGGTAAAGGACGCGCCTATCAAAAGAATGTGTCTACACGAGTACTAACCCAAAAATACTTACTCACTATGGGAAAAGTAACCTATTCGCCGGGTATTGAGTTCGTACAGGGCTCCCTGGCAAAACCGAAGAAAATGGATGGTCACAGCCACGGCGAGTACCTCATCGGTACGCACCGCACCGCCCCGACCCAGAACCCCGATTGTACGCGTCTGTACATCCGTAAGGCTGACACCTACGGACAGAAGATCAGTCAGTCGTCTCGTTCTCTGAACGCTCGTGCACGCTTCACCGCAGTTCGCGAGGCAGTCGAGCTTCGCAAGACCGACTTGCAGAAGATCACGCAGGACAAGGCTGCGTTCGAGGCTCAGAAGAACACCGCCGGTGGCAAAACCACCATGCAGGCCTACTTGTGGAAAGTCTGCGGCGACGAGTACGACGCTATCCACAACGGCTAATCCATCCGGATCGGTTATCAGAAGGACACCTCCAACGAGGTGCCCTTTTTTATGCGGTGTTCTCCGCCGCTTCGCTCTGTCGATTATTTCGTTTCACTCACGGCTGTTTTTAATCCCCCAAGAAAAAATCCCCAAGAAAAACTCGCATTTATGCAAGTACGCGCGCAAGAATCTGTCATTTTGGCAGAAAAAAACGTCTGGTATGCATTTTGTGTTTGCATATATGGAATTTTTTTTGTACTTTTGCAGCGCATTTTGTGTAAATACTGAAACAAGATATGAATTTTTTAGAGATTATTACGAAACTGTTCGGCAACAAGGCGCAGAAAGATATGCGCGCCATACAGCCGTACGTGGACAAGATTAAAGCGGAGTACGAGCGCATCGACGCGCTCTCCCATGACGAGCTCCGTGCCCGCTCGCAGGCGTTGATGGATGCCCTCCAAGAGGCGGTGAAGGACAAGAAAGCCCGCATTGCGGAGTTGAAAGCTTCCATCGAAGGTACGCCTATCGAGAAACGCGAGAAGATTTACAACGAAGTAGATAAACTGGAGAAAGAGATCCGCGAGGTATATGAGGTCAAACTGACCGAGATGCTTCCGGAGGCTTTCGCGATTGTCAAATCGACAGCCCGTCGTTTTGCCGAGAACGAGACGATCGAAGTGACGGCAACCGAGATGGATAAGAACTTGGCTGCCGACCCGCGTTTTGATTTCGTGACCATCGAAGGCGACAAAGCGATCTATGTCAATCACTGGATGGCCGGCGGCAACGAGATCAAGTGGGACATGGTCCACTATGACGTGCAGTTGTTCGGTGGTGTGGTTCTGCACGGTGCGGTGAAGAACGACAAAGAGCAGCGCGGTTCAATTGCCGAGATGGCAACCGGTGAAGGTAAGACCCTCGTGGCAACCCTGCCGGTGTATTTGAACGCGTTGACCCACGAAGGTGTACACGTAGTGACCGTCAACGATTATCTGGCGAAACGTGACTCGGAGTGGAACGGTCCGATCTATATGTTCCTCGGCTTGACGGTCGATTGTATCGATAAGCACAAACCCAATAGCGACGAGCGTCGTAAGGCATACGCCTGCGATATCACGTTCGGTACGAACAACGAGTTTGGTTTTGACTACCTGCGTGACAACATGGCGATCTCGCCGCTCGATCTGGTACAGCGCGGTCATAACTTCGCGATTGTCGATGAGGTGGACTCCGTCTTGATCGACGATGCCCGTACGCCGCTCATCATCAGCGGTCCTGTGCCGCGCGGCGAGGATCAGATGTTCGATGAGTACAAAGACCGTGTGGCTAACCTCGTTCGTCAGCAGACGACCTTGACTACCAGCCTGCTCGCAGAAGCGAAAGCGAAGATGGGTTCGGAGGACGAGAAAGTGCGCGAAGCCGGTGAGTTGGCTTTGTTCCGTACGTTCAAAGGAATGCCGAAGAGCAAGGCCCTCATTAAGTACCTCTCCGAGCCGGGTATCAAAGTGCGGTTGCAGAAGACGGAGGAGTTCTATCTGCAGGAGAACGAGAAGAACATGCACATCGCGACGGACGAGCTCTATTTCGTGATCGACGAGAAGAACAAATCCATCGAGTTGACCGACAAGGGTATCGATGCCCTGACCGGTACCACCGACGATCCGAATTTCTTCGTGTTGCCTGATGTGGGCTCAGAAATGGCTGAACTCGAGCACGAGACCGGTCTGACGCCCGACGAGAAACAGCAGAAGAAAGACGATATCCTCACCAACTACAGCATCAAGTCCGAACGCGTGCATACCGTGCACCAGCTGCTCAAGGCCTACACGCTCTTCGAGAAAGATGTGGATTATATCATCGATAACGGCGAGGTGAAGATCGTCGATGAGCAGACCGGCCGTATCATGGAAGGTCGTCGCTGGAGTGATGGTTTGCATCAGGCCGTAGAGGCGAAGGAGAACGTGAAAGTCGAAGGCGCAACGCAGACTTTTGCGACGATCACGCTGCAGAACTACTTCCGTATGTACCACAAGCTCTCCGGTATGACCGGTACAGCGGAGACAGAGGCAGGTGAGTTCTGGAATATCTACAAGCTCGATGTAGTCGTTATCCCGACCAACAAACCGATCGCGCGTAACGATATGAACGACCGTATCTACCGCACCAAACGCGAGAAATACAATGCAGTCATCGACGAGATCGTGGAGATGGTTAACCAAGGCCGACCGGCATTGGTAGGTACAACGAGTGTCGAGATCTCCGAGCTCTTGAGCCGCATGCTGACACTCCGTAAGATCAAGCATAATGTCCTCAACGCGAAGTTACACCAGCAAGAGGCGCAGATCGTTGCGGAAGCCGGTCGTCCGGGCGTGGTAACGATCGCCACCAACATGGCCGGTCGTGGTACGGATATCAAGTTGACGCCCGAAGTGAAAGAGGCCGGTGGTCTGGCTATCATCGGTACGGAGCGTCACGAGAGCCGCCGTGTGGACCGTCAGTTGCGTGGTCGTGCCGGTCGTCAAGGTGACCCGGGTAGTTCGGTGTTCTATGTATCGCTGGAGGATGACCTGATGCGTATGTTCGGTAGCGAACGCATCGCGTCTGTCATGGACCGAATGGGCTTCCAGGAAGGAGAGATGATCGAGCACTCGATGATTTCGTCCTCAATCGAGCGTGCGCAGAAGAAGGTCGAGGAGAATAACTTCGGTATCCGTAAGCGTTTGATCGAGTACGATGATGTGATGAACCAGCAGCGTAACTTGATCTACGCGAAACGTCGTCACGCCCTCATGGGAGAGCGTATCGGCGTGGATATCACGAACATGATCTACGAGACGGCGGAGAATATCTTTGCAGACGCTCGTGCTGCGAATGACTACGAGGGACTCCAGTTCGATGCGATGCAGACCTTCGCGATCGAAGTGCCGTTTGATGAGGATACCTTCAACCACGGCAAGCGTGACATCCTGAGCAATCAACTGGCTGAGGCTGCGCTGGAGAGTTTCAAACGTCGTATGGACAAGTTGATGACGGTGGCTGATCCGGTGATCCAGCAGATCTACGAGACCAAGGGTCAGATGTACGAGAACATCCTGATTCCGATCACGGACGGCAAGAAGGTTTATAACATCGCTGTGAACCTCAAGGCTGCGGCTGAGAGTCATTGCAAAGAGGTAGTGAAGGAGTTTGAGAAACGCATGCTGCTCTACGTGATCGACGATGAGTGGAAAGAGCACTTGAGACAGTTGGACGACCTCAAGCAGAGCGTTCAGAACGCATCGTACGAGCAGAAAGACCCGCTGTTGATCTACAAACTCGAGTCCTTCAATATCTTCCGTCAGATGCTCGATGCCCTCAACCGCCGTGCGATCTCTATTCTGTTGCGCGGTCAGATCCATCAACAGGAACCCGACCGTGTACAGCAGGCACAGCAGCAACGTCGTACCGACTACAGCCGTTATCGTTCGCAGAAAGATGCCGTGCAGCAAGCAGCTGCGGCGTCCGGAGCGGCACAGGCTGCCGGTCGCGACACGCGCGAGCAGGCTCATCAGGGACCGATCATTGCGGACAAGAAACCGCGTCCGAATGATCCGTGTCCGTGCGGAAGCGGTAAGAAGTACAAGCAATGTCACGGCAAACTCGGCGCAGCCGGCGTTTAAATCAAAAATCAAAAATCTGAAATCAAAAATTCTCATATTAGTTTGCTGCGCTGTCACTAATCTGGCAGCGCAACAACTATATACAGACACGTTCCGTTTGGCGGAGCAGCATAACACCGCTACGATGGACGCGTATTTGCTGGATATGGTGAGTCAACAGAGCGAGTTGCTGCATGTCAACGACACCGTGGACACGCTGACCTTAGCCGAACTGCAACGACTCGATTCGATTGAACGGGAGATGCACGAGATCGACTCGCTGCGCACGATGAACGCTTCGTTGGAGGTGCAGTCGATGAGTCGCATACCCACTATCGTGATCGAGAAATCATGGGTGAAGGATGAGGTGGAAGACCGCAATGACGTGCTCCGTGCGATCCGCGAGATGCGTTCGCCTTGGCGCAGGGAAGCCACCCTCATGGCACAGATCACGCAGAACTTCGTGACCGAAAACTGGTATCAGGGCGGTTCGTCTTCCTTCGCTGCTTTGTGCATCGCCAAAGGACAGATCAGTTATATCCGGGAGCGTTTTACATGGGAGAATTTCGGCGAATGGCGTATGGGCGGTTCGACCGTCTCGGCGGACACGCTGCATAAGATGAATACGACCGACGACCAGTTTAAGATATACTCCAAAGCGAACTTGCGCATCGTACCGAAATGGTTTACCTCCCTCTCTGCGGAGATCGATACGCGACTGCTCCCGACCTACAAGTCCAATTCGATGAATCTGAAGTCTGCGCCTTTCTCGCCTTTCCGTTTCACGGCGGCGTTCGGTGTGGATTACAAACCGATTCCGGGTCTGTCCGTCTCGATCTCGCCGATTTCCTATAAGGTGATTCACATCGCCGATACAGCGCGCGTGAAAGCGACCGATTTCGGTTTGAAAGAAGGTCAACGGACCCAGCATAATATCGGTTCGTCCGTGCGCGTGGACTATCTGTGGAAACCTGTGCGTGAGGTGGCGTTGGAGACGAAGTTCTATCTATACACCAATTACCACGACGTGGAATTAGACCTCGAGGTTAACTGCGATTTTATCATCAATCGATGGCTCTCGGCGCGCCTGACGTTGCACCCGAGATACGATACTTCGGTGATTTTGGAGGGAGATACGAAGGCGAAGATTCAGTTCCGCGAGTTACTCTCTATCGGCTTCGCCCATAAGTTCTACTAATTGCTGCCAACGAACGAAAGCTTCGTGGCCGTATTTCCATATATTGTATTTGATTTTCTCGATGGAGACTTCTTCGCCGAGGTGGGATTTGGAGTAGAATTTATCGGCGTAACAGATGATTTTCTCTTCGAGGCTCTGCGGGCAGTAATCCCGCTCGGGAATAGGCAGTTCTTCGCGCTCTACCTGTTCGATCGTGATGCCCGTACCGGTATGTCTTTCGGCTACCAGAGCGTGCTTGGGGAGGTTCTCCGCGCGCAGCAGTTCAGCACCTAAATAGCCGTGTTCAATATATTTATGTGCACCCCGGCAGTAGATTTTCGGGGCATCGCAGAAGATGATTCCAATGTCGTGTAACATCGCCGCTTCCTCGACGAACTGCCGATCCACAAGTCCGCTTTCTGTCCACTCGGGATGGGCATCGACAATCTTCAGCGCACGATCCGCTACTTGGCGGCTGTGTGTCACCAAGACGTTGCGCAACTCCGGATAATTGCCGTAGTACTTGTCGATTATAGCATTATAATCTATCATCTATCATCTATGGATTCCGTTTAGGAATGCCTTTGCGTCCATTCGTTTCTTGCCGGGCACTTGCAGCTCGAGTATGCTGACGGCGCCTTCTTTGCAGGGCACGATGATCTCTTTGCTTTCGGCTTTCGACTTTTGACTTTCGACTATATCGACCTCAAAGATCTTCACGTTCTCGAAAGCTTGCCCGTTGATGGTGAGGTTCGCCCAAGCTGCAGGGTAGGGACTTAAACCGCGCACGAAATTATGCACCTCTTGCGCCGTCTTCTCGCTGAATTGAATCTCGCAGTCTTCTTTGAAGATCTTCGGAGCCGGTTTGAGTTCGGCTATCTCCGGTTGGGGAGTGGTCGGCACTTCGATGCCTTTGTTCTCGCAGTCGATGATCAAATCTACCGTGCGCAGTACCATACTTTTGCTCAATTCCATCAGACGGTCATGCACCGAACCGACGTTCTCGTTCTCGCCGATAGGAATACGTTCCTGCAGGATCATGTTTCCGGTGTCGATCTCATGCTTGAGCATGAAGGTAGTCAGCCCTGTTTCTTTCTCTCCGTTCATGACGGCCCAGTTGATCGGCGCCGCACCGCGGTACTGGGGCAGTAACGAACCGTGTATGTTAAACGTACCCAAACGCGGCATCGCCCAAACGACCTCGGGCAACATGCGGAAAGCGACCACAATCTGGAGGTCTGCCTTATACGAGCGCAGTTCTTCGACGAAGGCTTCGTCTTTGAGCTTCTCCGGCTGGAGAACGGGCAGTCCCACTTCGAGCGCGTATTTCTTCACGTCGGAGAACTGCAGTTGGTGTCCGCGACCGGCAGGTTTGTCCGGCATGGTCACTACGGCCACCACATTATATCCGCCTTCTACCAGCGCCTTGAGGCTCGCTACGGCAAACTCCGGCGTACCCAAATAAACTATTCTAAGATCTTGCTTGGTCATTTCTTGTTACGATATTTCTCTTCGAGACTCTCGGGTTGTTTGTCCACGACGGGACTCAGCGGTCGCATGTATGCGCGTATAATAAGGAAAAGACCGAGGGCGATGAAGGGTAAACTCAACAGTTGTCCCATGTTCAGTATATGTCCGGCCTCGAAGGCTTCCTGATCGTTTTTGATGAACTCCAGCAGGAAACGGGTGACGAAGATGATCTCGAAGAAGATACCAAGCAGCAGTCCTTCGCGTCGGCGGGCTTCCGTGTACCAATACAGCGGCCATACTACGCACAGCGCAGCGAAGCAGTACAGCATCTCATATATCTGCGTGGGGTGACAAGGAACGGTCTGTCCGTCGCGCACGAAGATGAATCCCCAAGGCAGATCGGTCGGACCGCCGTAGATCTCACTGTTGAAGAGGTTGCCCAGACGAATGAGCATCGCCGTGAAGCAGACGCCTATACACAGACGATCGAGGATCCAAAGCCAGGACGTACCGAACTGCGGATAGCGCGCCATCTTGTTCTTATTGAGCAGGAATGCCGCGATGATCAGACCGATCGCTCCGCCGTGACTGCTCAGTCCGCCTTCCCAGATCTTGAGCAGCCGTAAGGGGTTCTCGATATAGGGATTGCGATAGGTGAACTCCCAGCCGAACAGATGCCAGGGGAGACCGTATTGATGCCATTCATAGAACCAGCAATGCCCTATTCGTGCGCCAATGATCACGCCGGCAGTCATGTAAAAGAACATGTAATCCGCCCATTCTGCCGGGCAGTTCTCGTGCTTGTACATCCGTTCGTTCACGATCCAGCATATATACAGACCGATCGCCCATAACAGACCGTACCAACGAATACCTCCGTCCCCGAAATGAATCAATATCGGGTCTACATCCCAAATTATCGAAGATAACATTTATGATTTAAATTTATGATTTCAAATTTATGATTTATTTGCCCCAGTTGAGTTTTGTACGAAGCGATTTAAGGAAACTATTATCGCCAATCTGCACAACCTTCGTGGTGTACGGTGCGCGCTCGATATGCAGGCTGAGATCGGTACTCAGACTCTGACTGCGACCATCGACCGAAACCATATACGCGTCATAACGGCTGCTGACCTTGATGTCGATCTTCCATTCGTCGAGAATGACAATCGGGCGTACCGTCAGACTGTGCGGCGCGATAGGCGTGAGGATGATGCCACGGCTCTGCGGCACGAGCAGCGGACCACCGATAGAGAGGTTATACGCCGTACTACCGGTCGGTGTCGCGATAACGAGTCCGTCGGAATGATAGGTGTGCAGCAACTCGCCGTTGATCTTCGTCTCGATGGTCAGCATGTTCGTCAGACCTTGCTTGAGAATAGCGATCTCGTTTAGCGCGTTGGGCGATAAGATGAGTCCTTCGCGGGCAATGCCGTCTTTGTCCAAAACCGTCAGGTTCAGCAAGGTGCGGCGCTCGATCGTATATTCGCCGGCAATCAGTTTTTGCAGGATATCGTCCATCTCATCGGTCTGCACTTCCGCCAAGAAACCCAGGTGTCCGCAGTTGATACCCAAGATCGGAATGTTCTTGTTTCCGATGGCAGCTGCGCTGGTGAGGAAGGTACCGTCACCGCCGACCGATAAGGCGAAGTCAATCGGCTCGCCATACACGTTCTCCGGCTGGGTCTCACCGTCCCAGTTCTCCGGGAAACCCGGGTACTCACGCAGGTCTAATTCTTGCCGTAACTCTTGGGACAACAGGACATTGATGCCCTTCTCGGACATAAAATCCAATATGTGTCGTACCTCTGTCAAGGTACGCGATTTCATTGCATTTCCAAAAATAGCTATCGTCATAAGGCCACAATACGCTAATTTAAAATTTTGGTGCAAAATTACTACAATTTTTGCATATATGCAAATAAATGCGAATTATTTTAAGAAATACTTGTACAATTGAAAAAGTTTTTGTATCTTTGCGCCGATTTTCAAAATACTCGACATGACGAAACTGAGTGTAAATATCAATAAGGTCGCAACGCTGCGCAATGCGCGTGGCGGTAATCTGCCTGATGTGCAGCGTTTTGCGGTGGATTGCGAGTTGTTCGGAGCGCAGGGAATAACGGTTCATCCGCGTCCCGATGAGCGTCATATTCGCAAGGAGGATGTGTATCAACTCAAGTCGATGGTAACGACCGAACTGAACGTGGAGGGTAATCCGACAGAGGAGTTCTTGGCGCTGGTAACGGATATCCGTCCGACCCAGGTGACGTTGGTGCCTGACGATCCGAATCAGTTGACATCTAACCACGGCTGGGACACACGCCGGAACCTCAATTTTCTCAAGGGCGTGGTGAACCAATTGCACTCATACCGTATCCGCGTGAGTATCTTCGTAGATCCGGATCCGGTGATGGTCGAGTATGCGTTGCGTACAGGCGCTGACCGCGTGGAGCTCTATACGGGTCCCTATGCGGAGATGTTCGAGAGTGATCCGAAACGCGCTATCGAGAAATACCGCCCGGCGGCAGAGAAAGCGCACGAGTTGGGTCTCGGTATGAACGCCGGACATGACCTTAACCTCAAGAACCTCAAGCCGTTCATCAAGGCTTTCCCGTGGACTGCGGAAGTGTCGATCGGACATGCCATCATCTGCGACTCGCTCTATCTGGGCATCCAAGAAACAATCCAAGAATATTTAGAATTACTTAAGAAATAATATGTTATTGCAAATTGACACTGTTGCCGTTATCGAAGAGGCAATCATGGAGGCTGCAGAGCCCGTTCAGGACACGTCTATCAACTTATGGGAGATGGCGCAGTATGGTGGTTGGATCATGGTGATCCTGGCTATCCTGCTCGTTATCGCTTGTTATATTTTCATTGCCCGTCTGGTGGTTATCAAACAGGCTACACAGGAGGACAAATCGTTCATGGATCGTATCCGCGATTATATCCATGACGGCAAGATCGACTCTGCTTTGAATCTGTGCAAGCAGACCGACACGCCGTCCGCACACATGATCGAGAAAGGTATCACGCGTATCGGTCGCCCGATGCAGGATGTACAGGTGGCTGTTGAGAATGTGGGCAACCTCGAGGTAGGTCGTCTGGAGAAAGGGCTTGTGATCATGGCTACTATCGCCGGTGGTGCTCCGATGCTCGGTTTCCTCGGAACGGTACTCGGTATGGTTCAGACCTTCTATAACATGGCGCAGACCTCGGGCGGAATGATCGAGATGAGTGCATTGTCCACAGGTATGTATCAGGCCATGGTGACGACTATCGGCGGTTTGATCGTAGGTATTCTGGCGATGTTCGCCTACAACTACCTCGTTTCCCGTATTGACCGTGTGGTTCGTCTGCTCGAGAGCCGTACACTCGAATTCATGGATCTTCTTAATGAGCCCGCATAACTATGGCATTAAAGAAACGCAATAGGGTAGAAGCGACGTTCGCGATGAGCTCCATGACGGACTTGGTGTTCCTCTTACTCCTTTTCTTCGTCATGGCATCTACGATGTCGTCCCCGAATGATATCAAGATCAACCTGCCGAGTTCGCGTGCCACCAAAGTGACGCGGCCGCAGGTGGCCAAGGTGTCCATCGACAACTTAGGCAATTATTTCGTGGCGCTGGGCAAGGAGAAACCGGTTCAGATCGATCCGGAGAGTCTGGAGGCGTACCTGAGTACTATTCAGGCTTCGGACTCGACGATGTATATTGCCCTGCATGCCGATGAGGATGTAGCGTACAAAGAGGTAGTACGCGTGCTGGATATTGCGAATGAACACCAGATGAGGCTCGTTGTAGCAACGAAGAGATAGTGACTAAGAAACAAAAACGACATACAATAGCGACTATCGGCACGGTTCTGTTTATGCTGCTGGTGTTTCTGCTGTTGTGGCTGATCCGCCTCAACGCGGTAGCCCCGGAGCAGGCAGAAGGTGTGGAGATAGCGTTTGAGGAGCTGGAAGAGCAAGAGGAACCGGCGGAACCTGCCGCTGCAGCTTATGCGGAAGAACCCTCTGAGGCAGCGCCTGCGGCGCCTGCTTCTCCTGCGCCCGCAGTGGCTACGAGTCCGACACCCGCTGCGCCACCTGAGCATATCGTCTCGGAAGAAGAGACCTTAGCGCTCGAGCGCGCGCGCAAAGAGAAAGAGGAACGCGAGGCGGCAGAACGGGCACGCAAGCAGAAAGAGGCGGAGGCGGTAGCAAGAGCCCAGCAAATGGGTAACCTATTCGGTAAGACGAATGGTACCAGCGCCGGCGGAGGAGATACGCAGGGAGCCGGACAAAAAGGCAATCCTGTGGGACACGGTTCGTCGGGAGGCAACTCATGGAGCCTCTCCGGACGTGGAATCAAGGGCACCTTGCCTCAACCGGCAAACACCTTCAACCAGGAAGGACGCGTGATCATTGAGATCCGCGTCAATGCGGCCGGAAATGTGATCAGCGCCACGATTAAGGGCGGTAACATCTCCGACAAGCAAACCCAACAACTCGCACTCGATGCCGCCAAGAAGGCGAAGTTCACCGAGGGCGATCATGATCAGATCGGAACAATCACCTATAATTTCAAATTCAACTAATCGTTAATTACTAATCGCTAATCGATTTATGAATTATCTATTTTTAGACAACGGTTTCGAAGAAATCGAAGCAATCACGACTATCGACTTATTACGTCGCGCGAACATCGCGTTAACGACCGTTTCTATAACGGGCAATCCGATGGTTCTCGGTGCACATAACATAGCCGTCGAGGCCGACGGGCTGATCGAGCGTATTGATTTCTCGGACGCTGAGATGCTCATTCTCCCGGGCGGACAAACGAAACTCGGTGAGTGCTCCGCATTGTGTGAGTTATTGGTGGCGCATAACGAGGCAGAGAAACCGATCTCGGCTATCTGTGCCGCGCCGGCAGTGCTCGGTAAACTCGGTATCCTCAAAGGCAAACAGGCTACTTGCTACCCGGGCTTCCAGGATGCGCTGGGTGAGAGTTATGTAGGCGGTCTGGTGGTTGAATCGAAGAATATCATCACCGCGAAGGGTCCCGGTCTGAGTTCGGACTTCGCTTTCTGTATCATCGAGCACATCAAAGGCTCGGACGCGGCTGATGCCGTTTACGATGCAGCGCAGTATTGATGGCGCAGACTGAAAAATAATAGCAGGCTTCTTAACGGAGGCCTGCTATTTTATGTAGTTGGACGGAAAGGCGCCAGAAAGGATGGGCGAGGATGTAGCGGACGGTTTCGTCTAAGTTATCATTGCTGTCGATCTCGAAATCATCGATGCCGCTGATCAACAACCATTCGCCGTTATACCGTAGAGGTTGGAGCATCCAGTGCTCCGCCTCTAATTTTTTGCGCCAGATCTCCGGATCGTACGTGCCGGTGAAGACCACCTTCACCTCGTTGACTTTGGTGAGCGCGAGTTTTGTGCCTTCTTTGGGCGAACAGGTGATCCAATCGATGCCGTCGGGTAGGGGACGTGTGCCGTTGGTCTCAATACAGATATAGAATCCCGCTTGATGGAGCGCGTCAATCAGTTCTTTGTTTACTTGCAGACTCGGTTCGCCGCCCGTCAGCACGCACATCTTGCGTCGCTCGTTGGGTACGTCATACAGATGTAGCATCTCCTTCACAATCTGCTCCGCCGTCATCTCGGTATAGCCCGCAAACTCCGTATCACACCACGGACATTTGAGGTTACAGCCGCTAAAGCGAACAAACACAGCAGGAATCCCGCTGTGTGCTCCCTCGCCCTGCAAGGTAAAGAATATCTCGTTAACTTTGTACATTACAAGGATACCAGGATCCTAGGAACTTAGGTCCCTAGTCCCGCTCGTAAATAGCGATGTTCCCTTCACTCTCCTGGACAGAGACTTTGTAGCAGTTCTCCACGTGGTCGCATATCCAGCGGGCGATGTTCTCCGCCGACGGATTGACGTCCAGAACCTCGTTGATATATTTATGATCGAAGGTGTCCTTGACGATGTGTTTGATATGCGTGAAATCGGTCACCATGCCGTCCGCGTTCAGCTCTTTGGCGCGGCAATACACCACGATGATCCAGTTATGCCCGTGCAGGCTCTCGCACTTGCTCTCGTACGACAGCATTAAGTTATGCGCCGCCGATATCTCTATTCGTTTCTCTACGTAATACATCCCAATAACCAATTAACAATAACCAATTAACAATCATAGATTGTTGTATCTTCAATGCCGGCCTGCGCTAATGCCTCTTTGCGCTCGCGACAGGTGCCGCACACACCGCAGTGATGTTCTCCGCCTTTATAGCAACTCCAGGTCTCGGAGTAGTCGAGGTGGAGATCTTTGCCTTTGGCGGCTATCTCCGCTTTGGTGAGGTGGGTATAAGGCGTGAGCAGTTGTACGCCGTTCCATGTGCCGAAATGCACGGCATTATTCATCGCCTCCACGAACTCCGGTCGGCAGTCGGGATAGATCGTGTGGTCGCCGGCATGGTTGGCCAGCATGATATATTGCATCTTGTTGTTCTCCGCGATGCCGGCTGCGATCGATAACATGATACCATTACGGAACGGCACGACGGTAGATTTCATGCTCGGTTCATCATAATTGCCCTCCGGAATAGCGTCCGCGCCTTCCAAGAGCGAAGACTTAAAGAACTGCTTGATGAACGGCAAACGAATGACCAGATGAGGAATGCCGAGTCGCTCGCAATGCATCTTGGCAAATTCCAACTCGCGGTCGTTATGGTTGGAGCCGTAATGAAACGACACCGCCATGCCGATACGATACTGATACTCGTATAACATCGTTGTCGAGTCCAAACCACCTGACAAAACAATCAGACTATCTTTCATGAACGTTGAAGGTTTAATGTTTAATGTTTAATGTTTAATGTTTAGCGTAAACTGCTCGCGCAGACGCTGTTGCTTGAGATCTTCGTGCTCTTTGTCTGCGTAGTTAGCGAAGGGGTAGATACTGATTCCGCCGCGGGGCATGAACCAACCCGTGACCTCCAGATACTTGGGATCCATCAGTTTGACGAGGTCCTTCATGATGATGTTCACGCAGTCCTCGTGGAAATCGCCATGATTGCGGAAAGAGAAGAGATAGAGCTTGAGACTCTTGCTCTCCACCATCCGTTCCCGCGGGATATAACTGATGTATATGTGTCCGAAATCAGGCTGACCGGTCTTGGGACACAGCGTCGTGAACTCCGGACAGTTGAACGTCACCAGATACTCATTCTCCGGGTGTTTGTTCTCGAAGGTCTCGAGTACCTCGGGGTTGTAGTTGTCGCTATAGTGTGTGCCTTGGTTGCCCAAGAGCGTCACGCCTTCCAATTCTTTCTCTGTACGCATTATCGCATTATCTTAATCGTTTGACCGCTCTCCGTAACAACGATATACATGCCGTGCGGCAGATCCATCGTGCGGATGTCTTGATTCGTGGTAGCCACCTTACGGCCGTATACATCGAAGATGTTCAGCCACGTGCCGGCCTCGATATTGTCAATGCCTTGCGGGTTATAGAGACGAACAATCACGTTGTAATATTTCCTGGAGGTGTAGTCGCGTACCTCATAGCGAACGCCGTAATGCCAGTTCGAGAAGTCCACCGTCTCACCGGAGTTCGGTGTAACGAACGTAAGCGGGCTGGCTAAGGTGATAGTCGGAGTGGCTGCTTTCATCAGGTCGCTATCCTTATCCAATACAGGGATTGTGATGAGGTGATTGGCTTCGTCGATATCACCCGTGTATTTGCCTACTTTGAATTCCGTGATAGCCAACGACGGTGCTTGAATCGTCGCTTCATCGCTAAGCAGGTATTTGATGGTTTGGTCAATCAGTTTCTTTCCGTCTGAGGTCAGATGCTTGCTGCCTTCAATACCCATCGGGAAGCAGATATATTTCTTTCCGTTTGGACGTTGAACCTCGTGCATGATGGTTTGTTCCGGTCCGTCACCGAAGTAATCGTCGATGTCGCGCGTCAGGGCCGTTGCCAGACAGAGCGTCTTGTCGTAATTGACATTGATCGGCATCAAACCTTTGCCCTCCACGGTATCCAGTACCATAATGCGGTCGTCTTTGTGTTTGTTCAGCGCTTTGAAGATGGGGTGGTCTGCACGATAGACGGTGATATAACGACCTTCATCGGTCAACGAACCGTTATCCGGTTCTCCCCATTCCAGGCGACCCGGCGTGTAGGTGAAGGACTTCATGTTCAGTACAGGCAGTGCCACTTCACCACGGGCGAGCGCCAGAACCTCCGGATTGTCGGCATCGACATCCTCGGAGATCAGGATCCATTTGTATTTGCTGTACTGATCTGCCGAACGCAAACCGTCTTCTTTCTCCCTGCGGGTGATGAAGTTCCATTTGCCGGTAGTTGTGCCCAATAGGTAATGGTAGGTGCCGTCCTTGGTGTAAGCCAAGTCGTTCTTATACAGGTAAAGCACAGGATTCTGACCGTAGTTCAACTCTTTGACGGTCAGTTCGCCCTTAATCACAGTGTCTGCTCCTGCAACAGTGATCTCATAGGGGTATGTATTGACAACGGTCGGTATACCGCTAATGACGTACGTACCGCTGTTACCGCTGCCGCTTACTCCTTGCGGTTGACCGTTGGGCCAAGTCAGTGTCACATCGTCGGCCGAAAGCGCATAGTAACGGAAGCGAATCTGATCCATCTCCTCGCCTTGATATACTTCTGCATTGACACCCGTGAGGGACTTGATATCCGAGATGACGGAGAACGTGCCGGAAACACGGTTGGTCTCCACGCCGTTGAAATAGGCGATCACATCGTAAGCGTATTTACCGACAGGGCAGTTGGCATGTCCGCTCAACTGGAAGGTATCTATCATCTGAGCGTCCGTGTTCACCTTCGATAAAAAGATATCTTTTGCTGCCCGACCGTTCCACACCAGACGTGTATCGGCGCCTTCAATGTTGTTATACTTGGTCGTGTAGAGTATCTTCTTCAGATCCATGGTCTGCAGTACAACCTGCGCGGAGTCATTACCCTTGAGGTATTTCACTTTCGGTTGACGCGGAATACGCAAGGAGAAACCTCCGAACAAGTTACCGTCTCCGACCAACGTGATCTTAATGAGGTGTCTGCCGGTCGTGATACCAAAACGACGAATGGTTTGATCGGTAGAAGATGTCATCGTCTGTTCTACGCCGTCAATAGACACTTTGAAATACTTGCAGTCACTTGGCTTGGACGGATTCCATTTTTTATCGGCTGCATACAACGAGAACTGATCATAGCCCTGGATATGCATCTCAATCGTGTTTGAACTCGTTACAGTGTGGCAACGAGATGTAGCCTTGTTAAACTCTTCTAATGCAGCAAAGCCCGTACCTTTATCTGTACCAGATCCTTTGAACCAACCGTCAATAGCTTCATAGGAAGTGTTTGTCTCGTTCTTGGTGACGCCTTTTGACTTGTCAATAGGATCGATATGAATCGTCAGTTTAGTACCTCCCTCGTCTAAACGACCGGCATAAAATACCTCATATTCATAACCGCCATTAACCACTAATTGACCACCGTATCCGCCGTCTTTGGTCTTTGCTTCATACACCTCCGGTTCATGGAGTGCGAGCGTAGTAGGCGGTACCGGAGGACCGGCAGTTACTGTGACGGTGCAGGTTGCAGTCTTTGTCGGGTCCGCAACGGAGGCTGCTGTGATGGTGGTCGAGCCCGCTGCGATAGCGGTAACTACACCGTTCCCTACGGTAGCCACTGCGGGGTCGCTGCTGGACCATGTGATGGCTTTATTAGAAGCGTTTGCAGGGGTAACGGTAGCTGTTAAAGTGATAGAACCGCCTGTCTGAAGGTTTGCGGATGTCTTGTCGAGGCTGACGCCGGTTACCGCTACAACATTTACCGTTACGGTGCAGCTCGCTGTCTTACCGCCTTCCGTGGTCGCGGTGATAGTCGCTGTTCCTGCGGAGATACCGGTTACTACGCCGTTAGCTACGGTAGCTACTGCGTTGTTGCTGCTGGTCCAAGTTGAGATAGCTTTTCCGGTGTTGGCGTCTGCCGGAGTATAGGTTACCGTTAGCGTTGTCGTGCTTCCTACCGCCACCGTTGCATCGCTTAACGCAATAGCGGTTACCGGTATCGGTGCTGCAGGAGTATTTACGGTTACTGTGCAAGTTCCCGATTTGGTGTTGTCTAAATTCGAGGTGGCGGTAATGGTGGCTGTTCCTTGTGCCACAGCTGTTACCAAACCGCTTTCACTAACGGTAGCTACACTTGGATTGCTACTCGTCCAAGTAACGGTCTTGTCAGCAGATGACGGCGTAGCAGTTACTGTTGCAGTCAGTTGTTGCGTATCATTGATCTCCAGAGTCGCACTCGCCGGTGAAACGGTCACGCTGGAAACCGTAGGATCTCCACCTCCACCACCGCCTCCGGGCAAAGTAAGCGTAATAGAGGTAACCATCGTAGAAGTTCCTGCTCTACGAATGACACGGAATCCATTTGCTCCAGCGGGAATAGTTACGTTAACAGCGATGTCATGTGCCGTTTTGTTACCGTCATTTGCTTGGGTAACTTCCGCACTCCAATTGGCCCCTCCATCCGTGCTGAACTGAAAAGCCCAGTTTTTGCTCTGGTCATTCGTGTTAATATAGCCGTTGATGCTGGCTGCGGTAAACGTTTCATTGGTTAAAACGATTTCAAAATAATGTCCGTCACTACCTAACTTACCAGCTTTGGCGTTGCTCTTCGATGTGTTGGAACTTACTGTCGCATTAGTCGGAGTGGTGACAGTAAAACTAAGACCATTACCGTCAAAGATGTTCGCCATCGTAAACGTGGCATCCGCAGCCGATACAGCGCTTGCCAGCAGGCAACCCATTACAATGAATAAACTTTTCTTTAAAATGTTTTTCATATCGTTTGTTTTATTTATCTTTCAACTTTTCAATAGACCCACATTAGGGGATATTAAATCACGGTGCAAAATTACTACAATTTTTGCACATAAGTGTGCAGATATTCAAAAAAAATGTGTAAAAATTGACACAAATGACGAAAATTTCCGCGCGCGAACATTATTTATTTGCATATGTGAGATTTTTTTTGTACCTTTGTGCGGTTTTTCGCAAAAACCGAACAACAAACGTATAACAAACAATTATTTGAATACAATGCAAAAGAAATTTTTATCTGTAGCGCTTTGCCTTTTTGCAGCGCTTACAATGACCGCACAAGAGGTGGATAAAGCCAAGGTGACTACTAATGCAGACGCGGCTGCCAAAGCAGGCGCAGATCTGAAGAAACTGGAGGCCGGAGAGAAAGCATGGAAATTCGATGGTGTAGTAGGCCTTAACGCTGCCGCAACAGGCTTGGTAAACTGGACTGCCGGCGGTAAGAATAATGTGAACGGTATCGCATATGCCAAGTTGCATTTACTTTATCATAAGGATGCGATTGCATGGGAGACGAATTTCGACACCGATTTTGGATTGACATGGATTCAGCAGAAAGAGGATCCGTTCCAGAAATCCAGCGATAATATCAAACTCGCTACGAAATTCGGATGGGAGTTCCATAAGGATTTCTACCTGACTGTTCTTGGTTCGTTCCAGAGCCAGTATGCGCTGGGTCGTCAATATCAGGACGGCTATAACCCGATCGTCTCCAAATGGCTGGCACCTTCGTACACCGACATTTCTGTCGGTATTGACTACAAGCACAGCGTGAATGGTGCGGATTTCTCGGTATACCTGTCGCCTATTGCGGGGCGTATTACGACTGCGTACACCGGAAATGCATGGAACGAGCGTTATACGAAAGAGATGTGGCTAGAGGACAACACCACTCAGACGGAAGCCGACTGGACGCAGGCTGTTTATCAGGAATTGATGGACAAACATCTGGACTTGCGCAGTATGCTCCAGGATGAGCACGGAACGATCAAGTATGACGAGAACGGAAACAAAGTGTACCGTAATGCCCGTGCGGAGTTCGGTTTGAGTTTCAAAGGGTCTATCGCATATACCTATAAGGATTTCAAGCTCAGCACGACGCTGGCTCTCTTCACCCCGTACCAAGGCAAGGGATTCAATGTGTATGAGAAATGGCTGGAGAACAACCCCGGTAAAGGCAGGGACGATTATAATCAAGCGGGCTATTACTTCGATTATTCGAACAACAACCGTTTCTTCGGAATGTTCGATGTAGACTGGGATGTAGCGCTGAGTTATCAGTTCCTCAAATGTCTGCAGGTAACGCTTCAAACGAGCCTCAAGTACTATCCGGGCACGCTGATCGCTGCCGAGGAAGGCGGTAACCCTATTGAAAAAGAGCGCGTGCAGTTCAAAGGTATTCTCGGTATAGGCGTAGGCTACTCGTTCTAATGCAGGTTCTCGATGATTTCTCACGCAATGTGCGTCTGCTTCTGGAGCGCTATGAAGCGTTGCAGCAGGAGAACGCGGCTTTGCGCGAAGACATCGAGCGTCAGCGTAACGAACTGATACGTACGCATAGCGAACTGGTCGAACTGCAGCAGAAGAACCGCCGTTTGGCAGTCGTTAATTCGATGACTTCGGCGGAGAACAGCGAAGAGGCAACCAAGCGACTGAATGCCCTTATCGCGCAAGTCGACCGTGCTATAGTCGCATTAAAGAAATGATTTCCGACAAGCAACATATCAATCTTCATCTCGATGCCCATACCGTAGGGCTCGATGTACCGCGCGATCAGGAACCCAACTATCGTTTCGCGGCGGAGTTGCTCAATAAGCGTTATCAGTACTATCTCAAGTTGCGTCCGAATGCCTCGGCAGAGCAGTTGTGGATGTACACGGCGCTCGAGATAGCGGTGGCGCTGCAGTCGGATGCCCGCGAGAAGAGTCTCGCGCCCGTAGAGAAAGAACTCAAAGAGTTAAATCAATTAATAACAGAAAAACTAACAAAATGATGACAGCAATTTTTATAGTAGCGGGTATCCTTGTGGGAGCCGGTGGCTACTACCTCATCGCTCGTCTGATGGGAGCTGACCTGGTAAGGAAGGCAACTGAAGAGGCGGAAGTGGTGAAGAAAAACAAGATTGTTGAGGCTAAGGAGAAATTCATCGCCCTGAAGTTGGAGCACGACAATAGTGTGCGTGAGCAAGACAAGCGCTTGCAGCAGCAAGAGCAACGTTTGCAACAACGCGAGCAACAGCTCAATCAGCGTCAAGGAGATGTACAACGAGCCCTCAACGAAGTTAATCAGAAAGTGCAGCAGGTAGAGCAGCGTCAACAAGCGTTGGACTACAAGCAGCAAGAAGTGGAGAAAATGCATCAGCAGGCTGAGAAACAACTCGAGCAATTGAGTGGTATGTCGGCTGAAGAGGCGAAGAAACAACTCGTGGAAGCCCTCAAGGACGAGGCTAAGACATCGGCGATGTCATACATCAACGAGATCATGGATAACGCACGTCTGGAGGCTAACAAAGAGGCGAAGAAGATCATCATCCAGACCATCCAACGTGTGGCTTCTGAGACTGCAGCCGAATCGACCGTTTCGGTCTTCCATATTGAGAATGACGAAGTCAAAGGTCGTATCATCGGTCGCGAAGGACGTAATATCCGTGCCCTTGAAGCCGCTACCGGTGTGGAGATCGTCGTAGACGATACCCCCGAAGCCATCACGCTCTCTGCGTACGATCCCGTACGTCGTGAGATAGCACGTTTGGCCTTGCATCAACTCGTTCAAGACGGACGTATCCACCCCGCGCGTATTGAGGAGGTGGTTGCGAAAGTTACCAAACAAGTGGAAGACGAGATCGTTGAAGTAGGTAAACGTACGACCATCGACCTCGGTGTGCATGGTTTGCATCCTGAGTTGATTCGTCTGGTAGGTAAGATGAAATACCGTTCGTCCTATGGTCAAAACTTACTCCAGCACAGCCGTGAGACCGCTAACCTCTGTGCAGCTATGGCCGGGGAACTCGGACTCAATGTGAAGGCTGCTAAACGTGCAGGTCTGTTGCACGATATCGGTAAAGTAGCGGACGATGATGTCGAACTGCCGCACGCAGAACTCGGTATGAAACTGTGCGAGAAATACGGCGAGAAACCCGATATCTGCAATGCTGTCGGTGCGCACCATGACGAGTGTGAGATGAAATCGCTCATCGCGCCGATTGTACAAGCTTGTGATGCTATCTCCGGTGCCCGTCCGGGTGCACGTCGTGAGATCGTGGAGAGTTATGTGAAGCGTCTGAACGACCTCGAGAACCTCGCTATGTCGTTCCCGGGTGTTGTCAAGACCTACGCCCTCCAAGCAGGTCGTGAGTTACGTGTGATCGTAGGAGCGGATAAGATCTCCGATAAGGATACCGAACTGCTCTCGTTCGACCTCGCCAAACGTATCCAAGACGAGATGACCTATCCGGGACAAGTCAAGGTGACCGTCATCCGTGAGGTGCGTGCCGTGAATGTTGCTAAATAATCAGAGATAGAAATCTCTACACAGATTTTGATAAGGGAGGCTTCGGCCTCCTTTTTCGTCTTCTAAGACAAGGGAGTCTTCTACAATCTCCAATCTAAAATCTTCAATCTTCAATTTTGCGAAGCAAAGTAATACGCGCCTTGCCGGCTTTGACTCCTTACTATATACGCGTGTTGCGCGCGTGAGATAAAGATCCTCTGCCGCTGCAAGTTGGCGCACTTCGTTCTCTGCCTCTGCCGGCAGAATAAGGGCTAATTGACCGTTCTCTGTCAACAACCGTGCGCTGTGATGAATCAGTTCGGCATAACTCAGCGTATCGGTATGCCGCGCGGTCTTTCTTCCTTCATCGGGATTCTTTAGCGAGTTCCGGAAATAGGGTGGATTACTTACGATTAGATCGTACGAGCCTTGCCAATCTTGCAATCGTGCTTGTAAAGCACGTACCCCGTTCTCACAAGCTTGTTCAACAGCCGCTTCGTCGATATCAATGCCTTCCACCTCCGCTTCGGGACAGCGTTGCATCATCATCCGGGCAATCAATCCGCTGCCTGTGCCTACATCGAGAATACGGGTGCCCGTAGGTGTCCACGCGCCCAACAACACGCCGTCCGTGCCGACTTTCATCGCGCATTGGCTATCCTCAATGAAGAACTGTTTGAACCGGAAGCTCATGTTCGCAACAATGATCGTGCTCGTGATATTCTATCACGCAATGAATGGTCAGATAAACGCCCAAAACCAAGAATAATATCGCGCATATATGCCGGAACCATTTCTCGAAAGTACCCATTTTCTGGGTCAGATTACCTATGCTGACCGCACTGTAACTAACCAACCAAGCGATCAGCATGATCGGCAGACCAGTTCCTAAGCCGAACACGATGGGCATCAGCCAGTTCCAACTGTTCGGAAGGGTCAGCGTGATATCAATCATTGTCAGGAAATACACCAATCTGTGCGGGCAGAACGCGATCGCAAAGAAAATACCGAGGATAAACGACCAGAGCCAACTCTCTTTGCTGTCCGTCTCTTTGAGCCATTTGCTGATGCCGTGATCGTGCTTATGATGATGGTGACCGCTAAAGAGCAGTACAACACCGCAGATCAGCATGAAACCTGCCAAAATCGGTTCGCCCCAATGACTCAGCACATGTTGTATCCCCTCCGTCTGGGCACCCATCAGGAACGGAATACTCAGCAGTACATAAGTTGCCAACTTGCCCAAAACGAACATCAGACCGTTTGTCAAAACAAGTCGTTTGTTATTAATCTCCTTATCGATATACCCGATCGCCGTGATACTTGTCATTAGCGTACACGGGTCTAAAATCGTCAGTAATCCCAGCAATAATGCCGTCAAAATCTGTATCATAGAAAAACTCTTCTCAAAAAAATCGTGCAAAATTACAAAATTATTTTTATATATGCAAATTTTTTTGTACCTTTGCACTCGCAATGCGAAAAAACGGAAAAGAGTTGGTGTTTATACGCAACATGCGGATCTCGACACGTATCATGATCATCATTCTGATGAGCGTGTTGGCTGTGTTCATTTTTACCTACGTCATGTCGGTTCGTTACGTGCACACCAGTCTGGAGCAACGGCAACGTCAGGAACTGACCATGCGGGCGGAGTACGTCCAGGCTTATATGCGTTCGCTCTATTATTGGGATATAGAACTGACGCCTATGCAGGCACAAGGTCTGGCGGTTGATCTGCGTGATCTCAGTTATGATATGCACCAAGATGTGCATGTCTATTCCTTATCGGGCGAACTGCTCGCTACGTCTTCCCAAGAACTGTTGAGCAAAGGCTTGTTACCGACAAATATGTTGAGTACCCAGCCATTCTACAGCGATGAGCATATAGCGCTGTGCTATGAGCATATTTCGGAAGAACCGTATATGGTGGCCTATCTGCCGTTCCACAACGGTGCTTTTGTGCCGATCGCATACATCGCTGTGCCGTATTATCTGAGTGAACAGACACGCAAAGAGGAATTGGAGGCATTGTTGTCGCAGTTAATTCCGCCTTTTGTGATCGTGTTGATTATGGCGCTGGTCTTCTCGTACTTCGCCGCGCGGTCAATGCTCTCTCCGATATCCATGCTCACCGATAAAATGCGCCGGTTTGAGATAGGCGCCAAGGACAATCATATCGACTATCCGTATCATGACGAACTCGGTGCGTTGGTAGAGCGCTATAACCTGTTGGTGGATCGGGTAGAGGAGAGTGCGGAGAAACTGGCGAACGCCGAGCGCGAAGGAGCTTGGCGAACGATGGCGCGGCAGATTGCGCACGAGATCAATAACCCGCTCACGCCGATGAAACTGTCTGTGCAAAAATTGCAACTCAAGCGAGGTACAGATCAGTTTGACGAGTATTTCGAGAAGACCACCAAGATGCTGGTGGAGGAAATAGACAACCTCGCGCATATAGCGCAATCCTTCTCGGCGTTTGCCAAACAGCCCGAAGTGGTGACAACCGAGGTGGATGTGGCGGAGAAACTGTCGAATGTCATCATTTTGCAACGCGAGAATGATGAGCAGATACCCGTTCGGTACGTAGGCGCGGACTCGGGCGTTATCGTGTGGGCGGACAAAGAGCAGATTTCTCAAGTGTTCGTCAATATCATTAAGAATGCTCTTCAGGCTTCGCCGACGGATATCATCGTTGTACTGAATGCTGCCTATTCGGAGCGCGAAGTGCAGATCTCTATTTCTGACGATGGTTCGGGCATACCGGAAGACATCCAAGCCCGGATCTTCCAGCCGAACTTCACTACGAAGTCCAACGGCAACGGTCTCGGGCTCGCCATCTCGAAGCATATCGTTGAAGGTTCAGGCGGACGAATAGAATTCGAGACCTCTCCGAAAGGCACGACGTTTTACATTTATTTGCGCAAAAAGTAATGTATTCCCAAATTATCAAACCTACACCGTTTCTTAAACCTTATATAACGCGCTACGTGTTTGTGCGCGCAGAGGGTTCGACAGATACGATGACTCCGCCGGCGGATGACCCGCGATTCGTGAACGGTAAACATGTGCAACCGTTACTGCCAAATTATGGTAGTTTCGTGTTTATGCGTAACACAAAAGTGGATATCAACGGTGTCCGGACAGACGGTTTGGTGTTGTTGGGTTCAAATCAAAAAACAATAGGTTTGACAACGCTCAGCGGGTGGTTCGAGGGCATGTTGTTGGACTTTGAGCCGGGTGGAATGCATGCCTTGTTAGATATCGACCTACAGCAATTATCGGGGAAAGTGTTAACGGCGGAGCAATACGGCGATGCTGGGTTGATGCAGTTAGACCGAATCTTCAAAAATTCGCCTACAGCGGAAGAGATTGCTCCGTTGTTAGATGCTTTCTTCTTAGGCCATTTGCCGCATAAGGAAGATCTCAACTATGTGCGTTTGCAAAAAGTGATAGAAGCTTGCGATGCTGCGAAAGGTGGTATCTCGGCATCGGAGATGGCTGGTGTGGCGTGTTTGGGAGAACGGCAGTTCTTGCGTGTGTTCCGCCAGTACGTAGGGATTGCGCCGAAGCAGTTTATTCGTTTGCGCCGTTTCCATAAAACGATTCAGGAGATGCAGATGAAAGCACATAGCGGTCAGACCATCGACCTGATGGCTGTCGCTTTGAACCACGGCTACTACGATCTGAGTCATATGGCGCTCGAGTTCCAGCAGATGGGGTGTGTCTCTCCGAGCCATTTCAGAATGTTAGGTATCCCTTTAAGTGCCGATTTTTCCATCTTTTTTGCATAAAATAAAGCGAATGTCCGTTTTTTCATATACCATGTGTGCAAAAAGCAGTACTTTTGCACCGAATTTTAAAACTGACATGTAATGAGAAAGATTATTTTCGGATTCATGATGATGATTTCTGTGGCTATTTCCGCCGAAACCGTCAAAGGTACAATAGTAGATTTGAAAGGTAATCCTATGCCTTTCGTGACCGTTTCCGTTCTCTCGCAGGACTCCACATTATTGACTGGTGCGATCACCGATGATGATGGTAAATATGCCCTCGAAGTGAACGTGCCGAACTATATCATCCAAGCCTCGTACGTAGGTTATCATACCGCGTTTGGCGGACCGAACTTCGTGCTCCGCGAAGAGACCGAACGGCTCGAAGAGGTCGAAGTGAAGGCCAAGAAACCGCTCATCGAACGGCAGATGGATAAACTGGTGGTGAACGTGAGTGCTTCGCCGCTCGCAGCCGGTTCCAACGGAAACGATATCTTGCGCCGTGCGCCGGGTGTTCGTATTGATAAAGACGGAAACATCACCGTCAACGGTAAGTCCGTGGAGATATGGGTAGATGGCAAACCGTCGTACCTCAGCGGGCAACAACTCAAAGCCATGCTCGACGGAACAGACGGTAACACGATTGAGAAGATCGAGATCATCTCCAATCCGTCCGCTAAATACGATGCTTCGGGTCAGGGTGGTATTATCAATATCAAGACCAAGCGCAACATGATGAAAGGCCTCAACGGAATGCTGTCTGCCGGTTATGGTGGCATGTATTTCGGCGATGTCAAGCGCTGGCTGAATCAAGAAATGTTCTCGCTCATGCTCAACTACCGCGGCGAGAAAACCTATACCTTCGGTCAGTTCACGCAGGTCTATGCCGAGAATGATATCGATTTTGAGAGTTACCGCGAGACACCGCTGCTCAAAAATTATTCGTACTCGCATTACGATGTGAGATTCCAGTATTACATGCTCAAAGTGGGTAACGACTGGTATATCGACTCGGTGAACACGCTCGGTTTTATTCTGCAAGTGCCGTATATGAATGTGAATCAGAGTATCGTTCCCGATGATAACGCAGCCTACACGATCGATAAGACGCTCGCCGATACGACGACCAGTATCACGAATTCGAGCAATCGTCTGAAGGCACCGCAACACACAGCGAACCTCAACTTTACGCACACCTTCAACGAGGCGCTGGAACGTGAGATCACGGTGAACGTGGACTATAACCGCTATAATAACGGCGCGACCAATTACCAGAAGACGGATTACAGCAAGCCGCTTGCGGGCTGCGGTTACCAATCGCTCGGACTCGATATCAATAGCCGTCAGATCGTGGATATCTACAGTGCCAAACTGGATTTCCAGACCAAGTTCTGGCAAACGGGTATGATCGAGTGCGGCGTCAAGTACGGTCTTTCGACTACGAACAACAATATGACCACGGATTCGATCATAGACGGAGTTCGCATTCCGACCACACCTTCGGACTTCATCTACGATGAGCATGTCGCAGCTGCGTATATATCCGTCGGAAAGCAATTCGGCGAGCATTGGTCGGTCAAACTCGGTCTGCGTGGCGAATATACCTATAGCCACGGAAACTGGAAATCGGCGGATTCGATCACCAACAAGTCTTATTTCGATCCTTTCCCGACAGCGTATATCGGATACACGAGCAAACCGCTCGGCAAACTGCAACAACCGATTGCGGTCAGCGTCAGTTACACGCGGCGTATCAAACGACCGAACTACTGGATGCTGAATCCGTTCAAGAGTTATGTCGATGCCTATTCTGTCCAAATGGGTAATACAGACCTCAAGCCTGAGTTCAATAACGATGTGGAACTGCATTTCTCGTGGACTCAGTACCTGAATATGACCTTCAATTTCGCACACACCCAGGATATGTTCTCATCGAAGATGACGATCATGCCCGATGGTATGGGCTACTCAAAATGGATCAATTTCGGTACCTGCACCACCCATGGTGGTAATATCTCGCTTACCGAACTGCCGCTCGTGCCGAAGTTTGATGACGAACACAAAGTGAACGGTGCATGGCTCGCGTTGACGGTGAATGCCGGTTGGCTGCATTTTATCAATAAATCCTACGAGAAACAAGCGGATGGCAAACCTGTTTATGAGAACCGCAGTCATTACGGCTATGCCGGCGGTACACTCTCTGCCTACCTGCCCAAAGACTGGACGCTCACCTTCGACGGAAACTGGTCATCGCCGATGACGACCGGTTATAACAAACAGGGAAGTACGTATTTCCTCAGTTTCGGAGTTCGGAAGATGTACATGGCAAAGGGCTTGATCTTCAATCTCAATATCCAGGATCTCGCGCGTTCGCTGTCCTTCAGCACCGAAGATATGAGTCAAGGAGCCGGCTATCACAGTTGGTACAAGAATACCGTTCGTCAGCAACGGGTGATGTTGTCACTCACCTGGATGTTCGGTCAGTATCAGCAGCATAAGAACCGTAAAGTCGGCGATATGGACGAACTCAACCGTCTCGGCGGAGGCGGCGGAGTAGGGGGCGCAAATTAATAAAAATTGAGAAAAAATTACGAAAAGTGGCATACACTATTGTGTATGTCATTTTTTTTTTGTAATTTTGCGAGCAAAATTGAATTAAACAACCAGAAAAACACTTAAAACAATGAAAGTACAAACAATTATGCAGCAATTAGCTGCAAAGCACCCGGGGGAAGCAGAGTACCTGCAGGCGGTTCAAGAAGTGTTGGAGTCGATTGAAGAGGTGTACAATCAACATCCTGAGTTTGAGCAAGCTAAGATCGTGGAGCGAATGGTCGAGCCCGATCGTATCTTCACGTTCCGTGTGACGTGGATTGATGACCAAGGTGAGGTGCAGACCAACCTCGGTTACCGCGTTCAGTTCAACAGCGCGATCGGCCCGTACAAAGGCGGTTTGCGTTTCCACCGTGCTGTGACGCCGTCCATGCTCAAGTTCTTGGGCTTCGAGCAGACCTTTAAGAATGCCCTGACAACTCTCCCGATGGGTGGAGCAAAAGGTGGTTCGGACTTTGATCCGGTAGGCAAATCTGACGCGGAGATAATGCGTTTCTGCCAAGCCTTCATGCTCGAGCTCTGGCGCTGCATTGGTCCGGATCAGGATATTCCGGCCGGTGATGTAGGCGTAGGCGGTCGTGAGATCGGTTTCCTCAACGGTATGTATCAGAAGCTCGCGCGCGAGTATCATACCGGCGTGCTGACCGGCAAAGGTATGACTTGGGGCGGTTCGATCCTCCGTCCGGAGGCAACCGGCTTCGGTGCACTCTATTTCACGCAACACCTCCTCCACGAGGCAGGCAAAGATATCAAGGGTAAGACGGTCGCTATCTCCGGTTTCGGCAACGTAGCATGGGGTGCGGCAACGAAAGCTGTTGAACTCGGTGCTAAGGTTGTGGCGATCTCCGGTCCGGACGGCGTCGTAGCCATCAAGAACGGTATCACCAAAGAGATGATCGACTACATGCTCGTTATGCGTGCTTCCAACCGCAATAAAGTACAAGACATGGCAGATAAATTCCCGAAGGATTGCGTCTTCACAGCCGAAAAGAAAGCGTGGTCGATTCCGTGCGACATCGCGTTGCCGTGTGCCTTCCAAAACGAACTCTCTGAGGACGATGCAAAGCAACTCAAAGCCAACGGTTGCTGGTGCTGCTGTGAGGTATCGAACATGGGATGCCAACCGGGCGCTATCCATTTCTTCCAGAATAACGGCGTACTCTTTGCGCCGGGTAAGGCGGTCAACGCAGGTGGTGTGGCTACTTCCGGTCTCGAGATGACTCAGAACGCTGAGCACCTTAGTTGGAAAGCCGAAGAGGTAGATGCTCGCTTGCATCATATCATGGAGTCTATCCACGAGCAGTGCGTGAAGTTCGGTCGCCAAGCCGACGGACATATTGACTATGTCAAAGGCGCGAACATCGCCGGCTTCATGAAAGTTGCAACTGCTATGTTGGAGCAGGGAATCATCTAAAATTTTTAACTATGTACGATTCTTTTCAAAAACATCTGCAATCTACCTTGAATGAGATCAAGGAGGCAGGTTTATATAAGAACGAGCGCGTGATTATCACGCCGCAATCGTCCGGTATCGCCGTAGAAGGCGGACAGGAAGTGATTAACTTCTGTGCGAACAACTACCTCGGTCTGGCGGATAACAAAGAACTCATCGAGGCCGCCAAAGCCCGCATGGATGCGCGCGGCTACGGTATGGCTTCCGTACGTTTCATATGCGGAACGCAGGATACCCATAAAGAACTCGAGCGTGTTATCTCCGATTTCTTCGGCACCGAGGATACGATCCTTTATGCAGCTTGTTTCGATGCTAACGGTGGTTTGTTTGAACCGCTGTTGACCGAAGAGGATGCTATCATCTCCGATGCCCTCAACCACGCGTCGATCATTGACGGTGTACGTCTGTGCAAGGCGGTGCGTTATCGCTATGCGAACGGCGACATGGCGGATCTTGAAGAGCAACTCAAGAAAGCACAAGCACAGCGTTTCCGTATCATCGCTACCGACGGTGTCTTCTCGATGGACGGCAATGTGTGTCCGCTGGATAAGATCTACGAACTCGCGCAGAAATACAACGCACTCGTCATGGTGGACGAGTCGCACTCGGCCGGCGTAGTAGGTAAGACCGGACACGGTGTGACCGAACTCTATGATATGCGCGGTAAGATCGAGATCATTACCGGTACACTCGGCAAGGCTTTCGGTGGATCGGTGGGCGGCTTTACCACAGGTCGCAAAGAGATCATCGACCTCCTTCGTCAGCGTTCGCGTCCGTACCTCTTCTCGAACTCGATCCCGCCGATGATTGCAGCCGCAGGTATCAAGACCTTCGAGATCCTCACGCGTTCCAACGAACTGCAAGATCGTCTCCATGCCAACACCGCTTACTTTGTGGAGAAGATGAAGGCGGCAGGTTTCGACATCAAACCTACGCAGTCCGCTATCTGCGCCGTAATGCTCTATGACGCCAAACTCAGTCAGGTCTTCGCGGCCGAACTGCAGAAAGAAGGCATCTATGTCACGGGCTTCTATTATCCGGTGGTTCCGAAGGGTCAGGCACGTATCCGCGTGCAGGTTTCTGCGGCGCACACACGCGAGCAACTCGACAAATGTATCGCAGCCTTCACGAAGATTGGCACGAAACTTGCTGTACTGAAAACTGAATGCTGAAATAATCGTGCCCTTTATGGGCTAAGAAAACTGAAGGCTTATGAAAGCGTTAGTTAAGAAATATGCCGAACCGGGTATCTGGATGGAGGATGTCCCGACGCCGGAGATGGGAGTCAACGACGTGATCATTAAGGTCACCAAAGCCGCTATCTGCGGTACAGACTTGCACATGTACAAATGGGACGCGTGGTCGCAGGCGCACTGCAAACCGCCTTATACCATGGGTCATGAGTTCGTAGGTGTTGTAGCAGACTGTGGTCCCGGTGTGCGGAACTTCAAGATTGGCGACCGTGTGACGGCTGAAGGACATATCGTCTGCGGACATTGCCGTAACTGCCGCCGAGGCATGGGACATGTCTGCGAGAACACGATCTCGCTCGGTATCATGGGACGTGACGGCTGTTTTGCGGAGTTCGTCTCTGTCCCGGAATCGAATGTGGTACACGTACACCCGCAGATCCCCGATGACTTTGCTGCCATCATGGATCCCTTCGGAAATGCGACCCACACCGCCCTTGCTTTCCCGCTTCTGGGCGAAGATGTCCTCATTACCGGCGCAGGCCTCATCGGCACGATGGCAGCAGGTATATGCCGCTATGCGGGCGCAAAGAATATTGTGGTGACCGACATTAACCCGCTTCGATTGGAGATTGCCAAGAAAATGGGAGCAACGCTCACCGTCGATGGATCCAAAGGGGAGACCATAGAAGATGCGATGTTCCAATTGGGTATCCGTGGTTTCGATGTAGGACTCGAGATGTCCGGTGCACCCGCAGCCTTCAACGATATGATCGAGCACATGTACAAGGGAGCGAACATTGCCCAACTCGGTATCCTTCCTTCTGACACGCAGGTCAACTGGTCTGACGTCATCTTCAACGCCCTCACCATCAAAGGTATCACAGGACGTCGCATGTGGGAGACCTGGTATCAGATGGAGCAGATGTTGCTCGGCGGACTCGATCTCTCGCCGGTTATTACCCACCGCTATAACTTCCGCGATTTCCAACAAGGATTCGATGTCATGGTTAGCGGTCAATGTGGAAAGGTGCTTCTGGAGTGGTAGCCTAGAGCCCTAGAATCCTAGTATCCTAGAACCCTAAAATAAATATTTTTAAGTTATGAAAAAGATTTTACTTAGCGCTCTGCTGCTGATAGGCAGCATCGCCATGAGCTCAGCCCTTACCCGTGAGGGACTGACTGAGTACAAGTTAGACAACGGCCTCACGGTGCTCTTGTGGGAAGACCATGATGCACCGGATGTAACCGGTTATGTTGCTGTCCGTGCAGGTGCAGTAGATGAACCGGCTGAGTACACCGGATTGGCGCACTACCTCGAGCACATGTTGTTCAAAGGTACGCAGAAAATCGGTGCGCTCGATTGGCAGAAAGAGAAACCGATCTACGATTCGATCATTGCGCTTTACGACCAGTATAGCGAGTCAACGGATCCCAAGGTACGCGAGGACTTAGCGACGAAGATCAACGAGGCCTCCATGCGCCAGGCCGAGATCTCTTCGCTGGAGGATTTCTTTGTGCTGCTCGACCTCATTGGAGCAGAGGGTGTCAACGCCTTCACCTCTTATGATCTCACGGCATACCACAACTCCTTCCCTGCTGCTGAGATGTACCGCTGGTTGACCATCTTCTCCGATCGTCTCATTGACCCGGTGTTCCGTACCTTCCAAGCCGAGCTGGAGAACGTGTTCGAGGAGTACAATATGTACGCCAACAACCCCTCTTCTCAGGTGCAGAAACAACTCAACGAGGATATCTACAAAGGATCTCCGTACGAGCGTGACGTGATCGGTCTGCCCGAGCACCTCAAGAACCCGCGTTTGTCCAAACTGATCGAGTTCTACAATACGTGGTATGTGCCGAACAATATGGCCCTGATCATCGTCGGTGATTTCGATACCGAGAAGACCAAACCGATGATTGCGGAGACCTTCGGTCGTCTGCAAGCGAAAGCACTGCCTGAGCGTCCGTCCTATCCGGAGGTTTCGTTCGCAGGCAACCCCACCAAGCACTATAACCTCGGTTATAACCCGCAGGTGGCTTGGATCTATCAGGGCGTCAAAGAAGGTGACCCGGATGAGGAAGTGCTCGATTTCGTGTGCGCGCTCCTTTACAACGGTACCATCGGTCTGCTCGATAAGGTGAACACCAAGGGCGACCTGACCGCTTCGTTCGCTTACAGCGACTCACGTCGTAACACCGGACGTATTATCATTGAGGCGATCCCGTACTATGATGCGAACCAACAGCAGTTCGAGTCCGACAAGGCTACCAAAGCCATCGTCATGAAAGAACTCGATAAGATCAAAAAAGGCGAGATCGATGACGAGATGATCGCGAACATCAAGCGTCTCTACGCGCAGTCCTATAAGGTACAGGAAGAGAACCCCGAGGCGAAGATCCAGAGTCTGTTGTATTCGTTCGTTTACAACAAACCGACCGATGATATCTTCACCGAGAGCGAGCGTATCCAGAACCTCACCAAAGAAGAGATCGTACGCGTGGCAAAGAAATATTTCGATGCTCCGTATATGACCATCTCCTTCGATGAGGATACCAAGACCCCGAAGCCCAAGACCCTGCCGAAACCGAACATCAAGCCGGTAGAGCCTTCGCACGAGGAGACTCCGTACGCTAAGGCGTTCAAACAACTGCCGAACGAGCAGCTCAAGCAGACCTTCAATGACTTCAACGATGTGAAGGTTTCGACGATCGCAGAGAACGTCAAACTGCACTATACGCCGAACACCAAGAACGATGTCTTCACGCTCAATCTGCGTTATGGCGTCGGTGCACATGAGTTGCCGCTCCTTCCGTACGTGACAGCGCTTATGGAAGATGCCGGAATCATGGGTAGCCCGGCTACCGAAGGTAAGGACTTCGACCAGAAGATCGCTGAACTCGGTGGCTCTGTTTCCTACGGTTGCAGCGATTCGTATTTCACGATCTCTATCTCCGGTGAGGATGAGAACCTCGGTAAGATCATGAATATGGTTAACCGCCAGCTTCTCATGCCGTACCTCGAGCAGAAACAGCTCGACAACCTCAAGGGTGGTGAGTTCTTTAGCCGTCTCAGCCGTCAGAAACGTACTGCCGTGCAGAAATCTGCATTGCTGCAATATGCCCTCTACGGCAAGAAATCCGCCTTCTTGGATGAGGTGAAGTTCATCGACATCTGGAACCTCGACGGTATCAAAGTGCAGCAACTCGTGGCTTCCGCACGTACATATGCGCTTGACGTGTACTACTGCGGTACCGTGCCCGAGGACAAACTGATCCCCGAACTGCCGTTGACAGAGGGTATGCGCCCGTCCAAATCGCCGTTCATCCAGGATCGTCAGTCCTATGAGAAACCGACTGTTCTCTTCTTGCCGAACAGCAACGTACAACAGGCGGATATCTATTTCTATATCAACGGCCGTCCGTACGACATCGCTTCGGATGTACAGTCCGACGCCTTCAACCAGTATATGTCCGGCGGTTTCACGGGCTTGATCATGTATGAGATCCGTGAGAAACGCTCGATGGCTTATACCGCGTATGGTGTGGACGCTACGCCTTCGCTCCCGGGTAAAGAGTGCTATTTCTACGGTTACATCGGAACCCAGAGTGACAAAGTCGTAGATGCTATCAGCGCATACATGGATATCATCAACGACATGCCGAAAGACTCCACCAACCTCGTAGCCCTCAAGGCTGCTCTCAAGCAGGCTGGACAGACGGCTAAACCCTCTATGCGTGGTAAGGCTTCTACCTTCGAGTACTGGCAACGTCTCGGTTACAAGGAAGACCCGGCTAAGATCAATGCAGCTGCTATCGACAACCTGACCTTCGAGGACATCGAGAAGTTCTACGAGGCTAACATCAAGGGCAAACCGATGACCATCGTGCTCATGGGTGACCCGAAGAAGATCAACCTCAAGGAGATCGAGGCAAAGATGGGTTGCAAGGTAACCAAACTCTCACCGGCTAAAATCTTCAACTCGGTTGATGAGCTCTATGACGCCGTCATGTAATAACCATAAAAGCGGATTTGTCAACATTGTGGGCAACCCCAATGTTGGCAAGTCCACGCTTATGAACGCCCTCGTCGGCGAGCGCCTCTCGATCATCACATCCAAGGCGCAGACCACGCGTCATCGTATCATGGGCATCGTTAATGGCGAGGACTTCCAGATGGTCTATTCCGACACGCCGGGAGTCCTCTCGCCGAATTATCGCCTGCAGGAGAAAATGCTCGAGTTCTCGCGCTCGGCCCTCGTGGACGCCGATGTGCTGCTCTATGTCACGGAAGTGCAAGACAACCCCGAGCGCAATGCCGATTTCCTCGAGAAAGTGAAGCGGATGGCTGCCTCAGGCGTGCGCGTGTTCCTTATAATAAATAAGATCGACCTCACAACCCAGGAGACCCTTGAGAACCTCGTTGCTTTCTGGCATACCCAATTGCCCGAAGCCGAGATCTTCCCCATCTCCGCACAAGAGCGCTTTGGTGTAGATCAACTCTTCGAGGCCATCAAAGAGGCACTGCCTGTCGGGCCGCCCTTCTTCCCCAAGGACCAACTCACCGACAAGTCCGAGCGCTTCTTTGTCAACGAGATCATCCGCGAGAAGATCCTCCAGAACTACGACAAAGAGATCCCGTACTCTGTGGAAGTGGAAGTCGAGTCTTTTGTCGAAGAAGAATTGATCATCCGTATCTCTGCGGTCATCTACTGCGAACGCGACAGCCAAAAGGGTATCATCATCGGCAAAGCCGGTTCTGCTCTTAAACGCGTCGGTTCACAAGCACGTCGCGAGATCGAGGACTTTTTCCAAAAACAGGTCTTCCTCCAGTTATATGTCAAAGTGGACCGCGACTGGCGCTCCAACACCGGTCGCCTCAAGCACTACGGCTACGATTTGACATGACACGCCGCATGGAATATCCGGGTGTCGAACCTCTCGACCTGCCAATTTGGCAGGTTTTTTTATTTGGCATAGAGTTTGTCATTCTTTGGGTGACTAGGTTCCTAGTATCCCTAGGTTCCTAGAACCCTAAAAAAACAGAAAATTTAAAAGAAAGGAACTATACTATGTCTAAAATTATTGGAATTGACCTCGGTACCACGAACTCGTGTGTAGCCGTAATGGAGGGTAACGAACCGATCGTTATCGCGAACGCTGAAGGTAAACGTACTACTCCTTCTGTAGTCGGATTCATCGAGGGCGGTGAGCGTAAAGTAGGTGACCCTGCGAAACGTCAAGCTATCACAAACCCGACCAAAACTATTTATTCGATCAAGCGTTTCATGGGTGAGACCTATGATCGTCTTGCTTCTGAGATCGCCCGCGTTCCGTATAAAGTAACCAAAGGCGACAACAACACTCCGCGTGTGGACATCGACGGACGTCTCTATACCCCGCAGGAGATCTCGGCAATCATCCTTCAGAAGATGAAAAAGACCGCTGAGGACTACCTCGGACAGGAAGTGACCGAAGCTGTCATCACAGTGCCGGCATACTTCAACGATAGCCAACGTCAGGCTACTAAGGAAGCCGGTGAGATCGCAGGTCTCAACGTACGCCGTATTGTCAACGAGCCGACCGCAGCTGCTCTGGCTTATGGCCTTGACAAGTCCAACAAGGATATGAAGATCGTTGTCTTCGACTGCGGTGGTGGTACACACGATGTGTCTGTCCTCGAACTCGGCGACGGTGTCTTCGAAGTAAAAGCAACCGACGGTGATACCCACCTCGGCGGTGACGATTTCGATCATCGTATCATCGATTGGCTCGTTCAGGAGTTCAAGAACGAGAACGGCGGTGCCGATCTGAGCAAAGACCCGATGGCTATGCAGCGTCTGAAAGAGGCGGCTGAGAAGGCTAAGATTGAGTTGTCTTCTGCAACGACCACAGAGATCAACCTCCCGTATATCATGCCGGTAAACGGTGTTCCTGCTCACTTGGTTAAGACCCTGACACGTGCTAAATTCGAGCAACTGATTGACGATCTGATCCAACGTACGATCGCTCCGTGCCGCACGGCTCTGCAGAACGCAGGCCTCACGACCTCCGATATCGACGAGATCATCCTTGTAGGTGGTTCGACACGTATCCCGGCTATCCAGGATGCCGTACAGAAATTCTTCGGCAAGGCTCCGTCGAAGGGCGTTAACCCGGATGAGGTAGTAGCCGTAGGTGCAGCTATCCAAGGTGGTGTCCTCACCGGCGACGTCAAGGATGTCCTCCTGCTCGATGTAACCCCGCTGAGCCTCGGTATCGAGACCATGGGCGGTGTCATGACCAAGATGATCGAGGCCAACACCACCATCCCGACCAAGAAGACCGAGACCTTCACCACCGCTGTCGACAACCAGCCGTCCGTTGAGATCAAAGTGCTCCAAGGTGAGCGTCCGATGGCG
>JAEEGG010003223.1_pt1 | contig 40859 bp, 42 predicted proteins | sample 9134161 | NCBI WGS metagenome assembly JAEEGG01 (sample SAMN16246543, study PRJNA631951) | gut metagenome | biome: gut microbiome; feature: rumen; material: CR-attached | host: Bos | place: Iran: Karaj | collected 2018-10 | reverse complement strand
GCAAAGGAACTCAGGCAAAAATGATTGCCGAGAAATATACCATCCCTCATATTTCCACAGGAGATATCTTCAGGGCAAATATTAAGGAAGGAACACCGCTCGGACTTGAAGCTAAGTCTTATATGGATCAGGGAAAACTCGTTCCCGACGAACTCACGGTTAAGATTCTTCTTGACAGAGTATCAAAGGACGACTGCAAGAACGGTTACGTTCTTGATGGATTCCCCAGAACGATTCCTCAGGCAAATGTTTTAAAGGAAGCGCTTGCAAAACAAAACGACAAGATTGACTATGCAATCAACGTTGATGTTCCCGATGAAAACATCGTAAGAAGAATGTCGGGAAGAAGAGCCTGTGTTACATGCGGAGCAACATATCACATCGAGCATGTACCTCCCAAGACCGAGGGTGTATGCGATAAGTGCGGAAGCGCTCTTATTTTACGAGATGATGATAAGCCCGATACTGTTTTAAACAGATTAAAAGTTTATCACGATCAGACACAGCCCTTGATTGACTTCTATAATAATGAAGGAATCTTAAAAGAAGTAGACGGAACAATAGATGTTAAAGACGTCTTCGAAAATATTGTAAAAATCCTCGGATAATACAAATCGAAGACAGAGTCAGGTTTCCGCCGAAGAAGATTCTTTAGCGGAAAAGAAGAGAGGAAAAAATGGCAGTATCAGTAAAATCTGAGAGAGAAATTGAATTGATGCGAGAATCCTGCAGGATTTTAGGAGAGGTTCATGACAAGCTTAAAGAGATTATAGCACCCGGTATATCCACACTTGAGATTGATATCGAGGCCGAAAAACTCATAAGAAGCTACGACTGCATTCCGAACTTCCTTCACTACAACGGTTTCCCCGGATCGGTTTGTGTATCGATTAATGAGGAAGTCGTACACGGAATTCCTAAGAAAAGCCGCAAGTTAAAAGAAGGCGACATCGTAAGCCTCGACTGCGGATGCATTTACAAAGGGTATCATTCGGATGCCGCCAGAACCTATCCGGTCGGCGAAGTTGATCCCGAATTATTAAAACTCATAAAAGAAACAGAAAACTGCTTTTTCGAAGGCATCAAGTTCGCGAAGGAAGGCAATCATTTACATGATATATCAAACGCCATCGCGGATTACGCCGAAAAGTGCGGATACGGAATAGTTACCGCGCTCGTAGGACACGGAATCGGAACTTCACTTCATGAAGATCCGTCAATTCCAAACTACCACATGAACAACCGGGGAATCAAACTCGTGGCAGGCATGACGCTTGCCGTTGAGCCCATGATAAACCTCGGAAGAGGTGATGTAGATTTCTTGGATGACGGCTGGACATGCGTCACAAGCGACAGACTTCCGTCATCACATTATGAGAACACAATTCTCATTACAAAGGGTGAACCTGAAATACTCACATTACCCAAACGATAAATTATGAAAGGATAGTAGCGATTAGTCGCCGGGTACAAGAATTGTCAAAGTTAGATGTTATTGAAATCGAAGGTGTTGTTACGGAGAAACTTCCCGGAACCCAGTTCAGGGTTGAACTCGAAAACGGCCACGAGGTTATTGCTCACATAAGCGGTAAGCTCAGACAGAATTACATAAGAATTTATCCCGGGGATAAAGTTACTTTAGAAATGTCTCCTTATGATCTGTCCAAGGGACGTATTATATGGAGAGAAAAATAAATCCTTAGCGGAAAAAATATTTCTTGCATACTTAATTTCCGCGTGTTACAATGGTAAACGGACTTTTTTGAGAGGAGGGCTTTATCGTGAAAGTAAGATCATCGGTGAAACCAATTTGCGAAAAATGCAAAGTTATCAAAAGAAAAGGGAGAATCATGATAATCTGTGAGAATCCCAAGCACAAACAGAGACAAGGATAATAGATATTCTTGTTCTATTTGTCGTTAAGCGGCTGCGGTCGATATTATTCCGTCAAATAATGTCGGCTAAAAATAAATGTGAGGAAGACATTAAGTCTGTCCGTGCATTTACTTTTTGATACCGAGAAGCAAGATCAAAGTATCGGAAAACCGGTTTATGCCGGTCGGGTAGAAATACCCCTATCATTTAGTAACTGTTAATCCGAATTCGCCATTTACCGCCGGATAGTCCGGGGCGCGAATTCAAAAGAAAATGGAGGAAAAAGAAACATGGCTCGTATTGCTGGTGTTGACCTTCCGAGAGATAAGCGTGTTGAGATCGGTCTCACATACATCTACGGAATCGGCAGAGTAAGTTCAAACAAAATTCTTGAAGAAGCAAAGGTAGATCCTAGCACACGTGTAAGAGATCTTACCGATGACGAAGTTAAGGCAATCAGTGAAATCATCGCTGAATCCTACATGGTAGAAGGTGATTTAAAGAGAGAAGTTGCACTTAACATTAAGAGACTTCAGGAAATCGGATGCTACAGAGGTATCCGTCACAGAAAAGGTCTTCCCGTTCGTGGTCAGAAGACTAAAACAAACGCTAGAACCAGAAAAGGTCCCAAGAAGACCGTTGCTAACAAGAAGAAATAATAAGGTAACATTAGTCGCTTTCATATTATATGGAAGAAAAATGATTTATAAGAAAGTAGGTTAGTTTTTATGGCAAACAAGGCAGTAGCTAAAAAAGGCGCTAAGAAGCGTGTCAAGAAAAACGTTGAACATGGACAGGCACATATCCAGGCATCTTTCAATAATACAATCGTTACCATCACAGATGCTGAAGGTAATGCATTAAGCTGGGCAAGTGCTGGTGGTCTTGGTTTTAGAGGTTCAAAGAAATCTACTCCGTATGCAGCTCAGATGGCTTCAGAGACAGCTACAAAGGCAGCTCTCGTTCACGGATTAAAGACAGTAGATGTATTTGTAAAAGGACCCGGAACAGGACGTGAAGCAGCTATCAGAGCATTAGCAGCTTGTGGCTTACAGGTTACAACAATCACAGACGTTACACCCGTTCCCCATAACGGATGCCGTCCTCCCAAGCGTAGAAGAGTTTGATGGACTATTCGTTGTGATTATTGGATTGGTATAATTTAGGAGGAAACAAAAAAATGGCAGTAGATAGAACGCCTGTGTTAAAAAGATGCAGACATCTTGGTATCGAGCCCATGGTTTTGGGTTATGACAAGAAGTCTAACAGAAAGTTTTTACATGAAGGAAGAGGTAAAAAATCTGAGTACGCCAACCAGTTAAGAGAGAAGCAGAAAGCTAAATTCATCTACGGTGTACTTGAGAAACCTTTCAGAAATTACTATGAGAAGGCTGACCGTATGAAGGGTATGACAGGTGAAAACCTTATGATCCTTCTTGAGTCCAGACTTGATAATGTTATATTCCGTGCAGGATTTGCAAGAACACGTCGTGAAGCACGTCAGATGGTAGATCACAAGTTTTTCCTTGTAAACGGAAAATCTGTTAATATACCTTCATATCTTATTAAAGCCGGCGACGTAATCGAAGTAAAAGAAAAATGTCGTTCAACACAGAGAATTAAAGATGTATTCGAAGTAACGGACGGAAGACTTACACCCAACTGGATGGAAGCAAACCATGAAGCTTTCAAGGTAGAGGTTAAGTCACTTCCCACCAGAGAGGAAATTGACGTTCCCGTAGACGAGATGCTTATCGTCGAATTGTATTCGAAATAATAGCATAGCATGATAAGGAGGGTAGTAAATGTTAGCATTTGATTTTGACAACCCCAACATCGAGGTAGTTGAGATTTCAGAGGATAATAAGTACGGAAGATTCGTTGTAGAGCCCCTTGAGAGAGGCTACGGAATTACACTTGGCAACTCGCTTAGACGTATCATGCTTGCTTCATTACCCGGAGCAGCTGTAAGCAAGGTTAAAATCGACGGTGTACAGCATGAATTTTCATCCATTAAGGGTGTTAAGGAAGACGTTACCGAGATTATCATGAACATTAAGAACCTTGCAATCAAGGACAGTTCCGATAATGACGAGCCCAAGAAAGCATACATTGATTTCACGGGCGAAGGCGTAGTTCGCGCATCAGATATTCATTTCGGTGATGATGTTCAGGTAATGAATCCCGACCAGGTAATTGCCACCATCAGCGGCAAGAACAACGGTTTATACATCGACCTTACAATTACTAAGGGCAGAGGCTACGTAAGTTCAGACAAGAACAAAGACGAGAGCACACCCATCGGAACAATTGCAATTGACTCAATCTACACACCCGTAGAAAGAGTAAACGTAACAGTTGAAAACACACGTGTCGGCCAGATGACAGACTATGACAAGCTTACACTTGATGTTTACACAAACGGAACACTCGGTCCCGACGATGCAGTAAGTCTTGCAGCAAAGGTTCTTTCCGAGCATTTAAAGCTCTTCATCAACCTTTCCGAGAACGCAAGAAATGCAGAAGTTATGGTTGAGAAAGAGGAAGACAACAAGGGCAAAGTGCTTGAAATGAGCATCGAAGAACTTGAACTTTCCGTTCGTTCATTCAACTGTCTGAAGAGAGCCAACATCAATACTGTTGAGGAACTTGTAAACAAGACATCCGACGAAATGATGAAGGTTCGTAACTTAGGACGTAAGTCCCTTGACGAAGTTCTTCAGAAATTAAAAGAACTTGATCTTCACTTAAAAGACAGCGAAGACTAAGATAAAAAAATGCGGTAAGTCTGAAAAGCACGCAATGAAACTCTGAAATGGAAAAGGTTCAGGACAAGTAAGACCAAAGGCGTTGACCGGGACCCCAGGTTTGGAAAAGGAGAAAAAAATGGCAAAGTACAGAAAATTAAGCAGAACAAGTGCACAGAGAAAGGCACTTCTTCGTAACCAGGTAACAGCACTTTTATACTACGGCAGAATCGAAACAACCGAAGCTAAGGCTAAGGAAATTCGTAAAATCGCTGAAAGCCTCATCGCTTTAGGTATAAAAGAAAAAGACAACTATGAACTTGTTAAGGTTCAGGGTAAAGTAGCTCGTAAAGACAAAGACGGCAAGAGAGTAAAAGAAGTTGTAGACGGCAAGAAAGTTACTGTTTATGACGAAGTAGAAAAAGAAATCAAGAAGGATAACCCTTCAAGATTACATGCTCGTCGTCAGATGTTAAAGGTTCTTCAGCCCGTAGTAAGCGTTCCCAAGGATAACGCAGGCAAGAAGAAAGCTACAAAGAAAGTAGACATGGTTGCTAAAATCTTCGATGAACTTGCAGTTAAGTATGCTGACCGTAAGGGTGGCTACACAAGAATTATCAAAGTTGGTCCTCGTAAGGGCGATGCAGCTATGATGGTTATCATCGAATTAGTATAATTTTTACAATATTTTAAGAACTTTAGGACTTCCTATTCACGATAAAATAAGTTATAATCGTGAATAGGGAGTTTTTTTCTTCTTAAAAATTTTTATTTCATATCATATATCATGAAAAGGGGAGGATAAATTAGTATGAATTTTGAAGAACTCGTGGAATATGCGAAACAGAATAAATGTTCCGATATTCATATCACCGTAGGAACAAACCTCGCAATCCGTAGATACGGTACACTTGAGATTTTGGAGCCTTCACCCACAGCAGAAGAATCAAGAAATATGATTTTCTCATTCCTTGATCAGGAGCAGGTTGAAAGAGTTTCAAGAGGCGAAGATCTCGATGTTGGTTGTATGCTTTGGGACGGCACTCGTATCAGAGCGAACATCTATCATCAGAGAAATAACCTTGCAGCAAGTATCCGTCTTTTAAATCAGTATATCCCTACATTTGAGGAACTTGGTCTTCCTCCTGTTGTAAGAGATCTTGCTGAAATGCCCAGAGGTCTTGTTCTTGTTACAGGTCCTACAGGTTCAGGTAAATCAACTACACTTGCTTCAATGGTTGATTACATCAATAAAACAACATCAAGACATATTATGACAATCGAGGATCCTATCGAGTACGTATATCCTCATAACAAAGCTATGATTCACCAGAGAGAAGTTGGTAAGGACGTTACTTCATTTGCAACAGCTCTTCGTTCAGCTCTTCGTGAAGACCCCGATATTATCCTCGTAGGTGAAATGCGTGACTTCGAAACAATTTCCGCTGCTATTACAGCTGCTGAAACAGGTCACCTCGTATTATCAACACTTCATACAACCAGTGCAGCTCAGACAGTAGAACGTGTTATCGACGCTACTCCTCTTGAAGGACAGGATCAGATCAGAACTCAGTTCTCGAACGTTATCCGTGGTGTCATCACACAGTGTCTCCTTCCTGCAGCTGACGGAAACGGACGTTGTGTTGCTACAGAAATCATGGTTGCAAACGCAGCTATCGGTAACCTCATTCGTGAGAAGAAGACAATTCAGATTCCTTCTTCAATCCAGGGTGGTCGTGCACAGGGCATGCATCTTCTTAACGACGATCTTGCTTCACTCGTACATCGTGAGAAGATCACCAAGGAAGAAGCTATGAAGGTTTCCAACGATCCTGCTTCACTTGACAAGATGTGCTAATTTTTCAGGCAGACAATGAATGAATTAAAAGAAAATTCAAAATTTGGATTAAACAGGGGCAATCTTAAAATGATTGCCCTGTTTTGTATGACTTTGGACCATTTCGCAGGAATTGTTTTAGCTGCGTGGCTTCATACTTTAACTAAGGGAAGCTTTGCATATATATGCGATATGGGGCTGATATTCTTTTTAAGACTTATCGGCAGACTGGCTTTTCCGTTATTCTGTTTTTTTATCGTGGAAGGCCTGATACACACAAGAAATATATACAGATATGAGTTCAGACTTTTTCTTCTTGCGTTAATATCCGAAATACCCTTTGATCTTTCTCATTCAAACACTCTTTTAGAGTTTACAGATCAGAATGTGTTCTGGACATTGCTTCTCGGACTTGTTGCCATATACTGCATCGATGGCATTTACAGTAAATTTAAATTAAAAAAAGCAGTAAGGTATCTGCTTGTTTTCACGATTGCTTTCCTTGCAGGTTTTGTTGCTTTTACGATAAAATCCGACTACGGGGCTTTCGGTATTTCGACTATTGTTATCATTTATCTGGTGGAAAAAGAAGAAATCTTCTTTACACCGGTAATTAACGCAATGGCATTATTTTTCTATTACTTAGTTTTAGCGAATGCTGATGAAATCGATTTTGCCGAATACGCCGAATTCTCAAAGATAGTTATTGCGGTTTACCTCGTATTTGTGCTGGTTGTTTCGTCGGTTGTTCTGTGTCTGACAATATTTATTAAAAACAAAAATGCACGAAAAATGTTTGCGGCCTGTGCCACATTAGGTGCCATGAGTCCTGACGAACTGGCTGCTATGGCAAATGTTTTTCTGATGAATTATTATAACGGTGAAAAGGGTAAAAAAATCGGCTGGCTTTTCTACCTTTACTACCCCTTGCATCTGGCGGTTCTTGCAGGAATCTGCAAACTGCTTAAGTTTTATTAAAAAGGAAACAGATTTTGAGTATCATCAAAGCAGAAGAAGTTACATTTGAATATGTGCGTCGCGATGAGAACGGAAACGTCGAAGGAAAGAACCGTGCGCTAGATAAAATTTCGCTTGACGTAAAAGAGGGAGATTTTATTTCTATTCTCGGTGCTAACGGTTCAGGCAAATCGACTTTTGCCAAGCATTTAAATTCGATTCTTTTACCGACTGAAGGAACTGTATGGATTGACGGAATGGATTCGAAGGACGACGATAAACTCTTTACCATCAGACAGACTGCGGGAATGGTTTTCCAGAATCCCGACAACCAGATAATAGGTCAGGTGGTTGAGGAAGACGTTGCTTTCGGACCCGAGAACATGGGCATTCCGACTGAGCAGATTCGTGAAAGAGTCGATGAAGCGTTAAAGACCTTAGGAATGATGGAGTATGCAAAGAAATCTCCCAACAGATTATCCGGCGGTCAGAAGCAGAGAGTATCCATTGCGGGCGTGCTTGCAATGCATCCTAAATGCATAGTTCTTGACGAGCCTACCGCAATGCTTGATCCCGCAGGCAGGAAAGAAGTAATCAGGGCTCTAAGAGCATTAAACGAAGTTGAGAAAATTACGATTATCCTTATCACGCACTATATGGAAGAAACCATTTATTCGGATAAGATTTTCGTTATGAATAAAGGAAAAATTATGATGGAAGGTTCGCCGCGTGAGATATTTACGCACGTGGAAGAACTAGAAGAATGCAAGCTTGAAGTGCCAAAGATTACACTTCTTGCACATGAACTTAAGAAAAAGGGAGTGGACATTCCCGAGTGCATTTTATCCGATAAGGAACTTGCGGATGCACTTAAAAAAATAGTTTAAATCTTTTAGGAAAAAGAAATGCCAATTACCGCAGACCACCTCACATACATTTACGGTGGAAACAAAAATTTAATAACAACGGCGGTCGATGATATTTCGGTAACCATCGATGACGGGCAGTTTATAGGACTTATAGGGCATACAGGTTCGGGCAAAACCACGTTCTTACAGCTTCTTTCAGGACTCATAAAACCCGAATCGGGAACGGTTTTGATTGACGGCGAGGATATCTTTGCCAAGAAATTTGACCTTCATTCGATTCGAGGCAAGGTCGGAATAGTTTTCCAGTATCCCGAGCATCAGCTTTTCGAAGAGACCGTTTTTAAGGATGTCTGCTACGGCCCCAAAAATATGGGACTCGAAAAAGAAGAGATCGAAAGACGTGCCAAAGAGGCATTAAGTTTAGTCGGAATAAGCGAGGAAGTTTACACACAGTCTCCGTTTGAATTATCCGGCGGACAGAAACGAAGAGTTGCGATTGCCGGCGTTTTATCGATGAATCCGAAGATTATGATACTCGATGAGCCGACGGCAGGACTTGATCCCGCGGGCCGAAAAGAGATTTTAGGATTAGTTGAGAAACTCTGCAGAGAGCAGAAGATGACAATCATTCTGGTTTCTCACAGCATGGATGACGTGGCTGAATATGCGGACAGAATCCTCGTTATTAACGACGGAAAGCTTGCGCTTGATGCAACACCGCGAGAAGTATTTAACCACAAAGAAGAACTTGAAAGCTACGGCCTTTCGCTTCCGCAGGTGACCAAAGCAATGGTAAGACTAAAAGAAAGCGGCATACCGGTTAACACGGATGCAATAACCGTTGATGAAGCGCTTACCGAGATTTTAAAGGTATTGAAAAAATAAATGTTTAAAGATGTAACCCTGGGACAATATTATCAGGCGGATTCCGTCATTCACAGACTTGATCCGAGAGTCAAGCTGGCGGGAACCTTCCTGTACATGATTTCCCTCTTTGTTTTCAACAACATATTCTGCTATATCGTATCGGCGATTCTTTTACTGGCAGTAATTATCCTTTGCAAAATTCCCATCGGATATATGCTTAAAGGGATGCGCGCCGTAATTTTTATCATGGTATTTGCGGTAGTGTTTAACGTGCTTTTTACCGAAGGTGAAATCATCTGGCAGTTCTGGATATTCCATGTTTCCCTAAAAGGCATAAAGATGGCATTGCTGATGGTGATAAGACTCTCGCTTCTTATCATATCGGCTTCGATTATGACACTAACAACCACTCCGAACAGACTGACGGACGGCCTTGAAATGATGTTTCGACCTCTTAAAATATTCAAGGTTCCGGTTCACGAGTTCGCAATGATGATGTCGATAGCGCTTAGATTTATTCCGATTCTGTCCGAGGAAGCGGATAAAATCGTAAAAGCACAGACCGCCAGAGGTGCGAAATTTGATTCAAAAAAACTTACGGACAGAGTAAAAAGTCTGATTCCTTTAATCGTTCCGCTTTTCATCTCCGCATTCAGACGTGCGGCGGATTTAGCCCTTGCCATGGAAGCGAGAGGATATCACGGTGGCGACGGCAGAACCAAGTTTTATCCTTTGACATATGCGGCAAGAGATTATATTTCATACACCGTACTGCTTCTTTACATTGGAGCAATCGTTGCTTTGGGAATCACATTCTCAAGACTTACAGAATTTATTTTACTGTTCTTCGCAAATACGAATCTCGGAAATGTTTTGTCATGGCTCTTTTAATCTTTTAGGAGAAATAAATGAAACGAATTTTTCTTCGAGTGGCTTACGACGGAACGGATTTTGTCGGCTGGCAGATCCAGAATGAAGGCCGCACGGTAGAGGGAGAATTGAATAAAGCGATAAATGCCCTCACAGGCGAGACGATTGAAGTTATCGGAGCAAGCAGAACCGATTCGGGCGTGCATGCCAAAGGCAATGTGGCGGTTTTTGATACCGAATCCACGGTTCCCGCAGACAGATTTATGTATGCGTTAAACTCACTTCTTCCCGAGGATATTTCCGTGGTCGAGTCCAAAGAAGTTGCCGCGGATTTTCATCCGAGACACTGCTCGAGCATTAAAACCTACGAGTACAGAATCTTTGTTTCGCGTATCAACGATCCTCTTAAAAGAAGATATGCTTACAGATTCCCTACAGAGCTTAATGTCGAGAGAATGGACGAGGCTGCAAAGTATTTAATCGGCGAGCATGATTTTAAGAGCTTCTGCTGCGTGCGTACGCAGGCGGAAACCACGGTCAGAAAGATTTACTCGGCGGATGTATTTCACGACGGAGACGACATCGTAATTCGCGTCAGCGGTGCGGGATTTTTATACAACATGGTCAGAATCATCGCGGGAAGCCTTATGGAAGTAGGCTCAGGCAAAAAGGACCCCATTCACATAAAAGAAGTACTCGAGGGCACGGACAGAACACTCGCCGGACCGACAGCAGAACCGCAGGGATTAACACTTGTTAATATCGAGTTTGCCTGCGAACAGTAAAAATGTTTGTTAGCAAGCCCGAAAAATGATAAAATAGCATTATCAAATTATTGGAGGGATTTTTTATGGGATTATTTGATTCAATTACACGTTCTGCAGGAAATGCATTAAGCAATGCTGCAGCAAATGCGGTTACAGGTGCAGTTAACGAAGCTCAAAGAAAGAGAGAAACTTTCACCTTTACAACCATTCCCAGAAGCGTTGCGGATTTAAAGGCTCTTCCCGAGAGTGATTTATCCACACCTTTTAAAACATGTGCGCTGACAATGCTCGTTCTTTTGAACTATGCTGATGATGTTAACGCAACAATCGAAATGCTCAACTTCCTTAAAGGACCGGAACCTATGAATCCTTATCAGATTCAGTTCTTAAAAGACAGACTCGTAGGCAAGGAATATGTTGTTCGTTCGTTCTTCGAAGGCTCATCACCTCAGAACAATTACATTCCCACGGAACCTTTAAAGATTACCGTTTATGATAACCCTTACAGCTATCCCGAAGCAGGATGGGCTACACTTCACATGGATTCAACGGGCGCTGATTCACCCAGACAGATTAAGTGCAGACTTAAACCCAGCACAAATCAGTGGTTCTTAGTTGAGAACCTTGCTCTTTCGGATATCAGAACTCCGGTTGCTGCAGATCCCTGGGCATAAAATTTAAAACAGATATTTCAGGTCGGACATCGAAAAGGTGTCCGGCCTTTTTTGTTGAAATTGCACATAAAAACAAAAATGTCCGATTCATGTCCACAAATTTTAATTTTGCTATAAAGAAAAAAATAAATAGGTCGATAAACATTACAAAGGTTAAAATCGGAAGGAGGGATTGGCAGTGTCGCGGGCTGAAACGCACCAACAGAATCCGCTAAAGAATACGTTGAAAACTAATGAAAAAACCGTTTCTAACTTTTCGGACAAGCTGCTGATTTCATCTATGGGAAAAGATTACTCAACGGCCAGCAAGGCCTTATTATCTACACCGGATATCAGGGAAGAATTGATATATTCCATCAAGGAAAGGATAAAGAACGGAACCTATGAAGTAAGCGGCGAGGCGTTTGCGGAAAAGATCCTAGAGAATTTCTTCAGACGGCCGCTAAATCCAAATATATTTATTTGAGAAAGTCGGAGCGTCTGCCGAATTAGGCGGGCGCTCCGCTTTGATTTATAATACTTTAAAATCAACTTATATGTTATAATAAGTTCTGTATGAAAGAACTGTTAAAATTCTTAAAACCGTATACAAAAGAAAGCATCCTCGGCCCTCTTTTTAAATTAACCGAGGCGACTTTTGAGTTGTTCGTGCCCCTCGTTATAGCGGGCATCGTTTCAAACGGTATTGAAAGAAACGACAACGCCTATATTTTAAAGATGGGCGGCCTTTTGGTTTTACTTGCGCTCATAGGTTTAACCTGCGCACTTACCGCACAGTTCTTTGCAGCAAAAGCCGCCACAGGATTTGCTGCGAGCTTAAGAGAAGCAATTTTTGAAAATATTCAGTCAAGAACATACTCCGAATTAGAGGAGCATGGCACGGGCGCACTCATCACGCGCATCACTTCCGATGTCAATCAGCTTCAGACTGGAGTCAATCTGTTCTTAAGACTTTTCCTTCGTTCCCCCTTCATAGTATTCGGTGCCGTAATCATGGCGTTTACGGTAAATGTAAAAGGCGCGCTTGTGTTCGTAGTCTGCGTTCCGATTCTTTTCCTCGTGGTTTTCGCGGTTCTTTTAAAGAGCATTCCCCTTTACAAAAAAGTTCAGAGTTCGCTCGAGACGGTCACCGTCAAGACAAGAGAAAACATCACGGGTATCCGCGTCATCAGAGCATTTAACTGCGACGATGAGGAGAGCGAGGCATTCGACAAAGAAATCGACACCTTAAAATCACTCCAGCTCTTCGCAGGCAGGGTTACCGCAATCATGAACCCCGCCACATTCTTAATCGTCAATGTCGCAACACTCGCCGTTCTTTATGTCGGCGCCACACAGGTCAACACCGGAATCATCGAAAGAGGTGCATTAATCGCACTCTTAAACTACATGGCGCAGATCCTGGTTGAACTCATAAAATTAGCCAACCTCATCATAACGATGACCAAATCTGTAGCCTGCGGCGACAGAATCGCTACACTCCTAAAAGAGAAAAACGTAAAAGAAGAAACATCCGAAATTCCCGACGAGAACAAATTCGAAAAGATTGATTCAGTCGAATTTGATGCCGTAGGATTTAAATATCCCACAGCCGCAAAGGAATCTTTAAAAGACATTTCCTTTAACGCAAAGAAAGGCGAAATAATAGGTATCATCGGCGGTACAGGTTCGGGCAAAACAACTCTTATAAATCTTATCTGCGGATACTACGCAGATTATTCCGGAGTCATCAAAGTTAACGACGAAAACTTAAGCGGTTATTCCGCGGCCGTCCTTACAAAAACTCTAAGAGGCGCTATAGGCATTGTTCCGCAGACTGCAGTGCTTTTCTCGGGAACGGTCGAAGACAACCTTAAATGGGGCAAAAAAGACGCCACAAAGGAAGATATGGATAAAAGCCTTAAGAGAGCCGAAGCCTACGATTTCGTTTACGGCAAAAAAGGCGAGCTTCAGGCAGAGGTTACCGAGGGCGGCAAGAATTTCTCGGGCGGCCAGAGACAGAGGCTTTGCATAGCCAGAGCATTCGTAAAAGAACCCGAAATTCTGATCTTGGACGACTCAACCTCCGCGCTCGATTTTGTGACGGAGAAAAAGGTCAGAGCCGGCATACGCGAAATAGCTGAAGATTCAATCTGCTTCATCGTTTCGCAGAGAGCCGCCAGCATAATGGATGCGGATAAAATCCTCGTCCTCGACGAGGGAGAACTCGCAGGTTGCGGAAAACATGAAGAGCTCATAAAATCCTGCGAAGTATACAGAGAAATTTACAAATCACAGTTCCCCGAAGCGGCAATTTAAAAGGAGAAACGGATTGAAAAATCAATCGACATTTTCTTTTATAATTAAATACGTTTTCAAAAAGTGGTTTCTGCTTTTTACAAGTATCGCTACCGCTCTTGTTACCGTGCTCGGAACGCTCTATATTCCAATCCTAATCGGTAACGGTGTCGACATGGTAATAGGGCAGAACAACGTGGATTTTGACGGCATTAAGAAACTTATCATAAAAACGTTAATTGTTATCGCGATTACGATAGTTTCGCAGCTCTTCTTAAGTCTTTCAAACAACCGCTTAACGGCTTCGCTTGTCGCAGTGATAAGAAAAGACGTAATGGAAAAAATTCACAAGCTTCCGGTTTCCTACGCCGACACCCATCCCGCGGGAGACATTGTAGCCAGAATGACAGCCGATGTGGAGACACTTTCGGACGGTCTTTTAATGGGCTTTACGCAGGTGTTTACGGGCGTTCTTACAATACTCGGAACACTTACAATGATGGTTGTTTTAAACTGGAAGATTACGCTTGTTGTTGTGTTCATTACACCGCTTTCATTCTTCGTTGCGGGCTTCATTTCAAAGCGAACCTTCAACCTCTTTAAAAAGCAGACCGAGGCCAGAAGCACGCAGGTTTCTTTTATCAACGAGATGGTTTCAAACCAGAAAATCGTCCGTGCCTTCGGCAAAGAAGAAGAGAATATGGACAGCTTTAAAAAGATGAACGAAGAGTTCAGAGACGCTTCCCTTAAGGCAACATTTTTCTCATCCTTAACCAATCCTTCGACGAGATTTGTAAACTCGCTGGTTTATGCCGGCGTTGCGATTTTCGGAGCTCTTGCAATCGTAAAATCAGACAGCCTTTCAGTCGGTGCACTGACCATTTTCCTTTCGTACGCAAACCAGTACACCAAGCCCTTCAATGAAATCTCGGGCGTCTTAACCGAGTTCCAGAATGCGCTTGCCTGCGCCGAGAGGATAAAAGATCTTTTAAACGAAAAAGAAATCTCCGAAAAAGAAGACGCCAAGACCGAGCCCAAGACAAGCTTTGAACATATTGAATTTAAGGACATCAGTTTCTCATACACCGAAAAACAGAAACTCATTGAAAACTTCTCTCTTAAAACCGAGAGAGGAAAGCGAATTGCAATTGTCGGTCCGACCGGCTGTGGCAAGACCACGCTTATTAACCTTCTGATGCGCTTTTATGAGGTTAAATCGGGCGAAATCCTAATAGACGACGAAAATATCAAAGACTACACAAGAGTGGCCTACAGAGACAATTTCGGAATGGTTTTACAGGAGACCTGGCTTAGAAAAGGCACCATAAAAGACAATGTCACGCTCGGCAGAGATTTTACGGACGAAGAGGTCATTAAAGCATGCAGGGAATGCCACGCACACAGCTTCATCGAGCGAATGCCAAACGGTTACGACACGATGATTAGCGAGGACGGCGGAAATCTTTCAAACGGCCAGAAACAGCTCCTCTGTATCGCCAGAGTAATGCTTGTAAATCCTCCGATACTGATCCTCGATGAGGCTACAAGTTCAATCGATACCCGTACCGAATTAAAGGTTCAGGATGCGTTTGCGAAGCTTATGAAGGGCAAGACAAGTTTTATCGTAGCACACAGATTATCGACCATAAAAAATGCAGATATCATTCTGGTTATGAAGGACGGAAATATTATCGAGCAGGGAAGCCACGACGAACTGATGAAGGCCGGAGGCTTCTACAAAGAGCTTTACATGAGCCAGTGGGCTGACGAAGAGGTTAAAGAGAGCGTTTAATATTTCGCAAAAAAAGAATTAAAGACAGGTATTTTACGGAAAGAATAATATATATAAACTATTTATAATAATATAATTGGAGACATAGAAGACATGGTTGTTATCGAAGAAAACGTCGAATTTAAAACGGATTTTGACAAAGTAAAAATCGCCGAAGAGGTGACGGAGATAATCTTGGAAAAAGAGGGCTGTCCCTTCGAATGCGAGGTCGATATTCTTATCACGGATTCCGAGGAAGTTAAGGAATACAACAAAGAATATCGTGATATCGACAAAACAACGGATGTGCTTTCTTTTCCGAACTTAGAATGGGAAGCGCCTTCGGATTTTGATAATCTTAATGTCGAAGATCTGGAGATGTCCGTTAATCCCGAAACGGAGCTTACAATCCTCGGAGAAATCTGTTTAAACAAAGACAGAATCATTTCTCAGGCAGAGGAGTACGGACATTCTGTAAAACGAGAATATGCTTTTCTTATAGCACACAGCATGCTGCATCTTTTAGGATATGATCACATGGAAGAGGATGAGGCAAAAGTGATGGAAGAAAAGCAGGCCGCTTATCTTGAAATGCTAGGTATCGGAAGATAAGCAGATAGCAAGTTTTTGACCTGTTTAAACAAGAAAATCCTGTTTAAAAAAAGACGTATTTATGTTACAATTTATGGAGTGTTTGACATTTGAAGACAATCGATAACAGATATCGGTCTGCATCATTTGTTAAGGAGGAAAGGCAATGGCTATAGGACTCGGCAGAGGACATTCACGCGGTGGAAGACCAAGCATGGGAGGCGGCGGTTTCAGAGGCGGCTCAAGAGGCGGTTCCGCAGGTTTCAGAGGTACCGGCGGCGGTATGGGCGGTTTCGGTGGCGCAGGTGGCTTAGGCGGCTTCGGCGGTATGGGCGGAGCAGGCGGCTTCGGCGGAGGATTTTCCGCTCCGAAGATTAATAACGCTTCAAGACCTAACAGCGGATTTTCATCATTCGGTACAAATTCTTCACCGGTTAATATAAATATAAACAACGCACCCAAATACTACGGAGGCGGCGGAGGCGGAATGATGAGCTCGCTCATCGGCAGTGCAGTCAGCGCGGGCGTAGGTGTTGCAAGTGCGGCAATCGTTAATAAAATGCATGAGAACAGTCAGGCTAAATTAGCTGAGAAGCAGGCAGAAGCGCAGGCAAATCTTCAGAAACAGCTGGCTGAACAGCAGGCAGAATACGCAAGACAGCAGGCAGAGTACCAGCTTGAACTTGAAAAGCTTAAAACCCAGCAGGAAGAGATCAAACGCGATGTAAAGCAGGATTTAAGATATTATGCGAACTGTCCTTACTGCCTCGGCGTAAACAACGGCGGAAAATTCTGTCAGTTCTGCGGAAGTTCACTTGCATATTATGAAGATGACGACGACGCACCTGAAGGAAAGAAAGAGCAGAAAGCGTAACAATAAACAATTTAGGTAAGGTAACCCTAAAAAGGTTACCTTATTACTGTTTATAAAAGATATAAAAAACGGAGGGAATTATATGCAGTACGTTTTATACAACGAATTGTCAAACAACGGCAGAGGCAAAGAAACCCTTGAGGTTGTAAAGGGTAAAATAAGCGGTGAATATGAGGTCGTAAACGTAGTCGGCCTTGATCCGAAAGAGTTCGTTTCAAAACTTACGGCTGACGATATAATCATTCTTTGCGGCGGCGACGGAACGCTTAACAAATTCGCCAATTATACGGCAGATCTTGAGATTCCCTGCGACATACTTTTATTCCCTGCGGGAACCGGAAACGATTTTTACAGAGACATCAAAGAGAATTACGATGATTCCGAAATGCCTTCAATCAAAAAATTTGTTACCAATCTTCCCGTGGTAACCATCAACGGAAAGCAGTACAGATTCTTAAACGGTATCGGCTTCGGTGTAGACGGCGTATGCTGCGAAATGGCTGACGATATGAAGGCAGCAGGCAAGAAGGATATCAACTATACTTCGCTTTCAATCAAAATCGTGCTTTTCAAATTCAAATGCCCTCATGCTTGGATTACTGTTGACGGTGAGACAATTGAGTACAAGCGCGCATGGATTGCATCCGCTATGAACGGCAGATATTACGGTGGCGGAATGAAGGCTGCTCCCGACCAGGACAGACTCGGCGATACATTAACCTGCATGGTATTTAAGGATAAAGGCAGAATCGGAACCCTCATGGGCTTCCCCGCAATTTTTAAGGGCGAACATGTAAACAACAAAAAACTTGTTGCTGTAAGAACAGGCAAAGAAATTACAGTCAGATTTGACAAGCCCACGGCTCTTCAGATCGACGGCGAAACCGTAAGAGGCGTTACGGAATATACTGCAAGAAAGTAAAGAGATTAACAAATGAGAATCATTATAGTCGGCTGCGGAAAAATCGGTTTATCGATCATAAAACAGCTAGTTATAGAAAAACACGACATTACCGTAATTGATAAAAACCAGGAAGTTATTAACGACATCACCAACAATTACGATGTAATGGGCTTAGTCGGAAACGGTGCGTCCTACTCGGTTCAGAAAGACGCAGGCGTTGACAGAACAGACCTTTTAATAGCAGTTACAGGGTCGGACGAAATAAATCTTTTATGCTGTCTTTTCGCCAAGAAAGCCGGTAACTGCAACACCATCGCGAGAGTCCGCGATCCCTTGTACAGCAAGGAAATCCAGTACATAAAAGACGAACTCGGACTTTCGATGATTATCAATCCCGAGTATGCGGCAGCAGTCGAAATTTCGAGACTTTTAAGATTCCCTTCGGCAGATAAAATCGATACATTTGCCAAGGGCAGAGTAGAACTTTTAAACCTCGTCATTACCGAGGATTCGCCTTTTGTCAACAAAACACTTATCGACGTCGCAAAGAGAGTTCTTTCCGACATCCTTATCTGTACGGTTGAGCGAGGCGACGATATCTTCATCCCCAACGGTGCTTTTATACTCCGTGCAAACGATAAAATCACCATCGTTGCATCGGCAGTCAATTCGAGAGAATTCTTCACCAAAATCGGATATGACACACATCAGGTAAAAGACACCATGATTATCGGCGGCGGTACGATGACATATTATCTCGCCGAACTTCTTTTAAAGATGGGCATCAAGGTAAAAATCGTCGAGGTAAACAGAGACAAATGCGAGACCTTAAGCGAGAACCTTCCGAGGGCCACCATTATAAACGGTGATGCGACCAACCAGGAAATCCTAATAGAGGAAGGCATTAACGGCTGCGATTCGTTTGTTTCCCTAACCGGCATCGACGAAACAAACATTATCCTTTCGCTCTTTGCCAAAACCCGTACTTCGGGCAAAATCGTAACCAAAATCGACAGAATTTCTTTCGATGACATCATAAATACATTCAACGTGGGAAGTCTGATTTATCCCGATAAGATTGCTGCGGACTACATAGTTTCCTATGTCAGGGCAATGCAGAACTCCATCGGCAGCAACGTGGAGACTCTTATCAAATTAAACGGCGGCAGAGTCGAGGCACTCGAATTTAAGATCCTTAAAGGTTCGCCCGTTATCGGAATTCCCCTTATGCAGTTGAATTTAAAGAGAGATATCCTTATCGGATGTATCAACCGAAGGGGAACGATTATCATTCCCAAGGGCCAGAATACTATCGAAGAGGGTGACACAGTTATTGTTGTTACCACCAAGAGCGGCCTAAGCGATATCAAAGACATTCTCGAATAATAGGGAGAGTCCGGATGTTAGTCCGGAAGCAGAGTTATGAATATATCTATAATCCTGTATACGCTCGGAAGAGTATTGGCCATTGAATCGGCATTTATGGTTCTTCCGGGAATAGTGGCGATTATCTACCGGGAAAATAACTGGTGGACTTATTTTGTTGTCGCTTTAATCGGTATGCTCGCAGGACTTCTCATCTCTTTGAAAAAACCTAAAAACACTCAGTTTTTCGCCAAAGAAGGCTTTGCAAGCGTAGGTCTTGCTTGGTTTTTAATTAGTCTTACGGGAGCACTGCCTCCTTTTATTTCCAGAGAAATTCCCAATTACATAGATGCTGTTTTTGAAATGAGTTCTGGCTTTACCACTACCGGAGCCACAATACTGACCGATGTGGAAGCAATGAGCCACGCGACTCTTTTCTGGAGAAGCTTTTCCCACTGGATCGGCGGTATGGGAATCTTTGTATTTCTTTTAGCCGTAATGCCCATGGTTGGCGGCGTAAACATGCACCTTCTTCGTGCGGAAAGCCCGGGACCCGTAGTAGGAAAACTTGTTCCTAAAATGAAGGACTCTTCGCAGATACTTTATTTTATTTATATTTTCCTCACAGTGGTTCAGATTTTATCACTCTGGATTATGGGAATGAGCTTCTTTGAAGCAGTCTGTACATCGTTTGCAACGGCCGGTACCGGCGGATTCGGTGTTTACAATTCGAGTATTGCCAATTTCAGCACACTTATCAAGTGGGACGTAACAATATTCATGATTCTTTACGGAATCAACTTTAACGTATATTTCCTGATTCTGGCACGTAAGTTTAAAAACATCTTTAAGATGGAGGAAGTCAGAACATATTTACTCGTTATTGTCGTATCGGTTTTAATCATCACTTTAAATATTTTCAAGATGTACGATTCGTTTGGAGGCGCACTTACGGATGCGGCTTTCCAGGTAGCTTCGATTATTACGACGACCGGTTTTGCAACCTGCGACTTTAACCTCTGGCCTTCACTTGCAAAAACAATTCTGGTTATTCTCATGATAACCGGTGCCTGCGCAGGATCAACGGGCGGTGGACTTAAGTTCTCCAGAGTCCTTATTTTAATCAAAGCCGTACGACAGGAAATCAACTCATTCATTCATCCGAGAAGCGTAAAAGCCGTAGGTATGGATGACAGAACAGTGGATAAAGCGGTTGTTAAGAGTGTATGTGTTTACGGGGCTCTTTTCACTCTCATTTATCTTGGATCGGTATTTATCGTATCCATCGACAAATACGACATGGTTACAAACTTCACAGCCGTACTTGCGACAATGAACAATGTCGGACCCGGACTTGAAGTGGTAGGCGCCACGGGTAACTACGCCGGATTTAATTATCTTTCGAAGATAGTTTTCATTTTTGACATGCTTGCAGGAAGACTTGAACTTTATCCGATTCTTTTACTCTTTGTTCCTATGATGTGGAAAAAGCATTAGTTATAAATTAAGTTTTGGCAAAAAACTGTATGGGTAAGTTATTAGATTTAATCAACAAAGACACAAAACACAAAAACGAGAGCAAGCGCATGACCGTAATCATCAGACAGATGGTGCTTATCTTTATGTGCGTTTCGCTTTTTAATCTGATACTGGATGCGTTTTTCATAAAATCGGTTCAGGGCAGCATTCTCTGGGCTGTAATGCTTGTTGTCGACGGCATAACATTTTACATTTCCTACATTGCGCCCAAACTTATAATACTTACGATTTTCGTATTCCAGAAAGCATTATGGATTACGGCGGCAGTTGTTTTATTCGGCTGGGAAGGCGGCTTCCAGTTTTTCCTGATTCTTTTGGTAATTATGTATTCATTCGGCGAAGCAGGATACAACAGGAAAAAACTTCTTCTGGACTTTTGCCTCTTCGCAATGTTCATCGTTTTCCTTGTCTTTTTCAAAGGAAACCCCGGAAAGATATCCATAGACCATGTCGACAAGAGCATTCAGGTCGTAAACGCCATTGCTTTTGTGATAATGGTTTCAATCATTTCTTTCTCGTTTTCCAAAGAGAGCCAGCATATGGAAGACAAGCTGATTTCGTATAACAATCAGTTAAGAAAACAGGCTTCGGTTGATGCGCTTACAGGGCTTTATAACAGACGAAGCACAATGGAAATAGTAAACGACATAGTTTTGCAGAGACGCGTAATGAGCATCTGCATAGGAGACATAGATTTCTTTAAGAAAATTAACGACTCCTACGGACATGACTTCGGCGATACTGTTTTGGTGGCAATTTCCGAAGCTCTTAAAAAAGAGACCGAAGAGTACGGATTCGTGGCAAGATGGGGTGGCGAAGAGTTCCTCATAGTTTTCGCAGATTTAAACGGAGACGACGCATATATCAAACTCTCGCATATAAGAGACACCGTAAAAGACTTAAAACTTTTCCACGGCAAAGAAGAAGTCAGAGTAAAAATGACTTATGGCCTGACGGAATACGATTATTCGAAATCTTTTGAAGACAACATAAAAGAGGCCGACGAGAAACTGTATCTCGGGAAACAGAACGGCAGAGACATGATAGTATATTAAATTTCACATAAACGGAGGTTAATTATGGGAGCAAAAGAATTAATTGAAGCAGGGAAAGCTTATCTTGGAATCGAATTTGGTTCAACAAGAATCAAGGCTGTAGCATGTGATGAAGCAGGCGAAGTACTTGCTATCGGGGGATTCGGATGGGAAAACAGCTTAAAAGACGGTATCTGGACCTATTCGGAAGAAGAAATTTTCGCAGGATTAAAGGCCTGCTATTCAGATCTTGCTAAAGACATAAAAGAAAAATACGGCATCGCAGTAACATCATTTGCAGGCATCGGTATCTCCGCTATGATGCACGGATATCTTGCATTTGATTCATCCGACAAACTCCTCGTTCCTTTCAGAACATGGAGAAACACAATCACCGGTGAAGCTGCAGAAATCCTTACAAAAGAATTTAATTACAACATTCCTCAGAGATGGAGCATTTCACATCTTTATCAGGCAATGTTAAACAAAGAAGAGCACGTAAAAGACATCGATTTCTTCACAACACTTGCAGGTTTTGTTCACTGGAAATTAACCGGTAAAAAAGTACTCGGTGTGGGCGATGCTTCAGGTATGTTCCCCATCGATATGAGCACAGGCAATTACGATGAAAAGATGATTGCAAAGTTTGATGTTCTTGCAAAAGAAACCGCACTTGCAAAAGGTCTTAAGGACTTACTTCCCGAAGTTTTATCCGCAGGCGAAAATGCAGGATGCTTAACCGAAGAAGGTGCCAAGCTTCTCGATGAGAGCGGAAATCTTAAGGCAGGCATTCCTCTCTGTCCTCCCGAAGGCGATGCAGGAACAGGTATGGTTGCAACCAACTCCGTAAAGGTTAGAACCGGTAACATTTCCGCAGGTACATCAGTATTTGCGATGGTAGTTCTTGAAAAAGATTTATCAAAGGTTTATCCCGAAATCGACCTTGTAACCACACCCGACGGCGCACTTGTCGGAATGGTTCACTGCAACAACTGTACATCCGAAATCAACAACTGGGTTAAGGTATTCAAGGAATTCCAGGAGTTAATGGGCGCTCCCGTTGATATGAATGAACTCTACACCAAACTTTATTCCGTGGCTCTTGAAGGCGATGCAGACTGCGGCGGACTTACACTCTTTAACTATCTCTCCGGCGAACCTGTAACCGGATTTGAAGAAGGCGCATTACTCCTTGCAAGAAAGGCAGAGGATAAGTTAAGCCTTGCAAATCTTATGAGAGCAAACCTTTATTCCGCAATGGCTGCATTAAAGATCGGTCTTGATTTAATGCTAAAAGAAGAGGGCGTAAAGGTTGATGAAATGTACGGACACGGCGGATATTTTAAGACCAAAGGTGTCGGCACCAAGATTGCCGCAGCAGCAATTAACGCACCTGTATCCGTAATGGAAACCGCATCTGAAGGCGGCGCCTGGGGTATCGCACTTCTTGCCGCATATATGGACAATAAGAACGGTATGTCCTTAAGCGAATACTTAAGTGCAAAGATATTCAACAATACAGGCTGTGAGAAATGTGCTCCCGAAGCTAAGGATGTTGAAGGCTTTGATGCATTCATCGAAAAATATAAGAGGGCAATCGCTGTTGAAAAGGCAGCAGTTGAGAATCTGTAAAAAGAAAAAAGGTGCCTGGCTCACGAAGTGTGCCTGGCACCTTAACAATGAAAGGATAGAATTATGCTCGAAGAATTAAAACAAAAAGTTTACGAAGCAAATATGCTTCTTCCAAAGCACGGACTTGTAACATTTACCTGGGGAAATGTAAGTGCGATAGACAGAGAGAAAGGGCTCTTTGTAATCAAGCCTTCAGGTGTTGATTATGATGTAATGAAACCCGAAGATATGGTTGTTGTAGACCTTGAGGGAAATGTTGTTGAAGGAAAGCTTAATCCTTCTTCTGACACTCCCACACATCTGGAACTCTACAAGGGTTTCCCTGAAATTGGCGGAGTGGTACATACACATTCCACATATGCTACAAGCTTCGCACAGTCGGGAAGAGATATTCCCTGCTACGGAACAACACATGCGGATTATTTCTACGGAAGCATTCCCTGCGTAAGAAATCTTACCAAGGAAGAAATCGACGAAGCCTACGAGCTTAATACAGGTAAGCTTATAGTAGATGAATTTAAAAGAATGAACATCGATCCCGAAGCAGTTCCCGCAGTACTCTGCAAGAACCACGGACCTTTCGCCTGGGGCAAGGATGCCAACAACGCAGTTCATAATGCAGTTGTACTTGAAGAAGTTGCCAAGATGGCACTCTTTACCGAACAGATAAATCATGAAGTAATCTCGGCTCCTCAGGAGCTTCAGGATAAGCATTATTTCAGAAAGCATGGTGCCAACGCATATTACGGCCAGAAATAATAGGATAAGAATACCTGTCAATAATTTATAGATTTATTAATGACTTGACAGGTATTATTATTTGTTGTAAAATCCGTAAAATAGGATTTATTCAAAAACATCAGCCTCGAACACCTTTACTGGTAATACTTGACTTTACGGTATTTACGCAATACAATAAAGTAAAGTAGGAGGTATATGATATGGCTACAAAAGTGATGAACTTCAAAATGGAGGAAGCTGAGATTCTTGATATGAAAAAAGTTGCTTCGATTTATAATATATCTGTAACTGATTTAATAAAGAATGCAATCAAAGAGTACGTCGATGAACTGAAACGCGATCCGTATTATCGCTTGACTGTGAATGTTCAGGAGGCTTCCGCTGAGGAAACAGAGGAGATTTTGTCTGCAATTGAAAGCATGAGCGATGATGATCTTAAGATTTCTTCTACCAAACGATTTAAAGTGTAAACGGAGATAACAGATGAGAAAAAGGTCGGGATTTGTATATGAAATTCATTATACAAAGGCTGCAGATAAATTTTTTAAAACCCACGAGGATGTTCGCGGACAATTCGAAGAAGCCATAAAAGAATTGTTTGCAGGGGAACATCCTGAAAAGATTGATTTAAAGAAAATCAGCGGAAAAAGAAATGATTACTATAGAATCAGTATAGGCGGCTATCGTGTGGTTTATACAATAATAAACGGTGAAATTGTGGTAATTAATACGCTTTTGGCAGGACCGCGTGGTGATGTTTATAAAAAGATGGGTGGATTAAAGTAATGACAATAAGGGATAGAATATTTGATAAATTATCCGAAATGAATATGACTCAAAAAGAATTTGCTAAAAGGACAGGTATTCCTGAGACGACAATAAGTGATTGGAAGAAAAAAAGAACCAATCCGACTTCAGAAAAGATTTTAATAATATGCAAAGTATTGGATGTGACTCCGGAATGGCTTTTGTCCGGCGTGGAGATTAACGGATCACGCAGCAATCCTCAGGATTGGTACGCAGTAGATGCATCAACAGATGCAGGAATGCTCTTAACAGCATTCAACTCATTTGATGCAAAAGATCAAGCGAGACTTTTGGGCTATGCGGAATCAATGATAAAAAAGAAAAAAGAGTAAACAAAAAGGACTGCATTTATTGCAGTCCTCTTTTAGATAAATACAATTTTTTGAAAAAACTAAACTAGAAAATTGAATTTGTTTAAACACTTGCATATAATAATCGAATAAAACTTAAAGGAAATTAATTTGAAATGAATCGCAATATGACAAAGCATAAAACAGCATTAAAATTCTTACTACCGGATTTAATCTTAATCCTTCCATTTCTCGCCTGTAATATCGGAAAAGACATAATCTCGCAAAATCAATACGGTGTTTTTCTCAGCATAGAAGATAATCTTTCGCAGTTTGACGAATATGAAACGGTAGTTATAGATGCGCAGTACTTCAGCGCCGAAGAGATAATGTCATTTAAGGAGAGCGGTCATAAAGTTTACAGCTATATAAACGTGGGAGCGCTGGAAGATTACAGGGATTATTATTCAAAGTATGAATATCTCGCGCTCGGAGACTACGAGCACTGGGATGAGGAAGTCTGGATAGATGTGTCGAGTGAAGAATGGCAGAAATTCATCTTGGATGAGCTCGCACCGATGTTAAAAGACAAAGGCATAGACGGATTTTTCGTAGATAACTGCGATGTGTATTATCAATATCCACGCGAAGAAATTATGGCGGGACTGACCGATATTATGCAGGGATTAATCGCTACCGATCTGGATGTCATAATAAACGGCGGAGATGTTTATCTTAACGCATATTGCGAAGCCGGCGGTTCATGGAATGAAGTTATTACCGGCATCAATCAGGAAACCGTTTTCTCCAAAATCACCTGGAACGGCGACGTTTTCGGAAGCAACTCAAAAGAGGACAGAGAGTATTTTGGCGAATATGTTGAGAAGTACGCAGCTCTGGGCGCGGACATATATCTTTTGGAATATACCAAAGATTCAAAACTCATAAAAGAAATAGATTCATATTGCAAAGAGCATGGTTTCAAGTATTATATTTCTGACTCCGTGGAATTGGACGGATAAAAGAATAGTGCCTGGTTCATTTAGCGAACCAGGCACTAGTATTTAGAAGTCTCCGTTTAAAAAGTCTTCAACGGAAATAAAGTGGTTTTGCAGTTCTTCATAGGTAATAATTGTGTAATCTTTGTCATCGGTATCGTTTATTTCGAAAGGAAGCTGCACATGTCCGCATGAATTGTGATTTCTGGCAATCTCTATAAGTTCTTCCTTGGTATCAACCACGCCCGAGCCGGTTAAAGTATCCTTCCATTTCGTACTTCCCCAGCTTTCGGTCCTTGATTCCACATTGACATATCTGTATCTTCCGTCATCCGTTTTATACACATAGGTTTTTTGCATGATTTCACCCGAACCATCGCAAAGTATCGCAATATAATCATTTCCCGATTTGAATTCTTCACGATAATTTCCCTGGAATTTAAGCTCGTCACCTGATGCTGTTACAATTTTCAAATCTCCCGGAAGAGAACTTAAACGTATAAAACAGATGGGGCATGAAAAGGCTTCGGTTACCGTCATATCGGGAGCGGGTGTATTTTCTTTTACGGTAATGGTCATTAAAGGATCAGTATAATCAATATCGCTTATTTCTATCGAATAACCGCCTGTGCTTCTTTTGCCCGAACATATAGCAAGTATTACTTCATCCGTTTCGTCGCTTGCCATTAAAAAGTAACCTCTGTCTAAGAAAAATCCGCTGTCCATTGAGCCTTCAAGAGTATATTCAAAATCACCGGCAGTTCCGGTTTTGCCAAGTTCCTTGACATCGCCCGTATCTTCACTTTCAGCGGTTGAATTCTCATCCAAAACTTCACCGGAAGTTTCAGTTTGCCCATTATCAGTAGCATCTTTTTCTGCAGGATCTGTCGAATCATTCGCAGGCTTTTCTTCTTCAAGCGTATCTATGGTTACAATTTCAGGCAGTATTGAAGCCTGATTTCCACAACCCACAAGCATTCCTGCAGTGGCTAATGAAGCAGTCAGGCACAAAACATATGATTTTAAGCTCTTTTTCATTCTTTTTTCCCTCCGTCAGATGATGTAAAATAATAATTGTATGGGGTTTTCTATCATACATACGAATATAGAAAATATTATTTATGGTAAAAAATAAAAAAATTCAATAAATTAAGATTGCTCAATCGTATCTGTTACATAAAGCAGATGGCGCAGGGAGGATAGACCATGAAGAACAAACTATTATTGATATTCGCTGTACTTCTAAACATTCTTTTTATAGCGGGCTGCGGAAAAAATGTAAATACATATACTTATGATGTAAAAAATATCAATCACTGCGATGCTTTGTATATTACCAAAACAAAATATTATGATGACAGGGTGGAAATCAGTGTTAAAAGTGATTATTCACTTGAAAATATCCATTTTTCTACAGATGCACCGAACACAGGAGTGAAAACAAAAAACAAAACCGTGATTATACATTCGGATAATCCTGAGAATATTAATTCTGTTATTGCAAGTTGTTCATGGCTTGAGGTAAATTTCAGATATCTCGATTCTGACGAGTATGCGACAATCTGGCACTACTGGGCAGACGATCTCGGATGGGTTGATTATTCGGGAGATAAAGAAAAATATTATACACTCGAAGAGCAGAGAAATCAGGCAATAGCAGAGTATAAGAGACAGGAGAATATAAAAATAGCTCAGGAAAACAGCAGGAATATTCTTAATATGATGAAGGGCAAATGGATCAGCGAAGACGGTTCTTACTTTTATATTTCTGACGAGGAATATACAGGCAGTTATTTACTCTTTTATGATGCAAAGAGGAACGGATTTACCGAATGCCCGGGTATCAATTTTAAGTGGCTGGCGGAAGATGAAAACAAAATAGAAATGTATGAAGCACCCTCTGAAGGATGGGGAGCATATTACATCTTTGACGTTGTATTATCTGATGACAAGGAATCATTTGAGTATGAAGAAAAAGCATATTATCTTGCGGACGAAGAAGTCTGGGGTAATGTGGATATTGAATATGTCAGTCCCATAAAAGTTTTGTTTGACAATGCGGATGAATGGGAAATTGATGAGATTTGCGTTGAAGCAGATGAAGCAGAGCCGGAAGATTCAGATACAGCTGAAAATGAGGAAACAGACGAGACTGAGAACGAAGAAAAGGCCGAACTTATATATAAATATGCTGTTACCGATCTTGATATGAACGGCTGTCCCGAAGTGATAGTTTCAGGACGTGATACAGACGACACCTGTTTCTTATATATTTATGAAACCACAGAAGACGGAAGCATACAAAGGGTGAAAACAAATAATACATCCATACAGCCGGCTTTGTATGATACTGATGAACTTCTCTGCTTCTATTCTTCCAACAAATATCAGGATGTTTACAGGTATCTGGCAGAGGGTAAAACAAATTACAGCGAAGATACCTATTTTATCCAAAATTACTATATGTCAATTCAAATTAATTCCGTTGTACTTGAAAAAGTCAGCTCACAGGAATTAATTGAAAAAGACGGCAGGGAAGCCACCTTTTATGATGAAAACGGTAACGAGATAAAATCTGTTGATTACTCAATATTAATGAATCATGTAAGAGATGATGCCGATAAAACCGTCAATCTTTTATGGTTTGATGATGTTACAATCGAAAATATGGCGAAGTCCTTTGGAGTGTTCCTTGAATCAATGAATTACGAGGAAGAAGAATAAATCTTTTAAAAAGAGTATTGTTATAATACTCTTTTTTTTATTTTGTTTGGAAGTATAATATATTTAATATGAGTTTTTGATTAAAGGACGGAAAAAAGAAGGTGATTTAATCATGAGTATGGTAACTGATGTGACCAAAAAAATTATTCTTGCCGGACTGGGAACCATAGATGAAAAGAACGAAGAAATAAAAGACCTGCTTCGCCGCGGAAGTGAGGTGATGGGCCTCGGCAGTGTAGACAACGAAGAGCTCCTTTACAACGGCAATCGCGAAGAAATAATGCGTAAAAGAGAAGAGCGAAAGAGAGAAGACAATTCGCTTGATCTCGGAGACGGAAAGAGCCTTTATTTTAATGAGGTTAAGGACGACGACGGAAAAGTAATAGAAAGAAATCTCGAACTGTCGAAGACTCCCGTTTACGGAACAAAGGAAGTATCCGTAGAAACCATAAAAGAAGACGACGGCAGAAAAGCCATAAGTATTCATACCGCGAAGGGAGGTGCCGAAGATGACCAGGACTGAAATGAAGCTTCGAAGCATTCCCCGCGAAATGTTTGATGAGACCAAACGTCTCGAAGAGATTTTAAGTGTAATAAGAAAACACAATATAGTCAAAAACGGACTTACCCCTGAGAACTTAAGACATATTCTCGAAGACCTCGGACCGACTTTTATCAAAATCGGTCAGATAATGAGTTCGAGAGGCGATTTCCTGCCCAGGGAATACTGTCAGGAACTCGAACTTTTACGAGCGGATGTTAAACCGCTTGATATAGAAATTATCAAAAAAGAGATAGAGAGTGAACTCGGCAAACCGATAAACGAACTCTTTAAATCCATAGACGAAAAGCCTTTAGGCAGCGCCTCGATTGCGCAGGTTCATGCAGCTTACCTTCCTGACGGAAGAAGAGTAGTCGTCAAAGTTCAGCGCCCTTACGTAGCTGATATGATGATGAAGGATTTTGCACTTCTAACCAAGGCTGCCAAGATGGCCAAGATCTCTCCGATAAATCAGACCATAGACTTTAACATGTTGGTCGAAGAGTTAAAAGAGGTTTCAATCAACGAACTGGATTTCCGTATCGAGGCTGAAACCACGCTGGAATTTGCCCGCAATATGGAAGGCATCAATTATGTAACATGTCCCGTTATCGAAGAGGATTACACCACACAGAGAGTCCTTACGATGAGCTATATCGACGGCTTTTCTATCGGCAATATAGAGAAACTTGACAGCGAAGGATATGACCGCAAGGAAGTTGCTACCAAACTCGTCAACAACTTTTTAAAACAGGTACTCGACGACGGACTTTTCCATGCGGATCCTCATCAGGGCAATCTTGAGATTTTAAACGGAAAGATTGTATGGCTCGACTGGGGCATGGTCGGACGCTTTGGCAAAAAAGAGCAGAACATCCTTAAAACTGCCATTTCCGCGGTAGTTCAAAAGGATGTCAATCTTATGAAAAATGCGGTTCTTTCTTTGGGAAAACCGCAGAAGGAAATCAATCATCCGGAACTTTTCAACGACATAGACGATATGATGGACCGTTACTGTTCCATGAGTCTTGAAGACCTCAATATGGGCGAGCTCTTAAATGATGTGGTTGAACTGGCAGCCTCTCACGGCATTTCGCTCCCAAGAGGCTTCTCAATGCTTGTCCGTGCTCTCGTTACAATTGAGGGTGTGGTCACGAGTCTAAATGTCGATGTAAATATGGCAGAACTTTTCTCGGGCAAAGTCATGCAGGATATGCTCAATGAATTTGACTTAAAGCAGGAGATGATAGGCGATGCCAAAGCGGTATATGATTCGGCCAAAAAATCGCTTACAATTCCGTCTCTTTCGGCGGATATGATGAAGTCGGTCATCAAAGGCCAGACGAAGATTAATATCGAACCCGTCGGATTTGAACCGCTTATGAAGAGAGTGGAAACGCTCGTCGGAGATATGATTCTCTGCATTATTATGGCTGCGGTCATCATCTCTTCCGCCATGATATGCACCACCAATATGCAACCCCAGGTTTTGGGCATCCCGGCACTCGGCTTCGCGGGATTTGTCGGTGCATTCGGCATGGGTATCTTTCTAATCATTACAATACATAAAAGAAGAAAATAGGGCTAAAAAATGAAGGATTCAGGCACAAAGAAAATATGGATTGGGAGAGCGGCGATAGTCGTTCTGGCATTTGTAAACGCATTATCGTTTAGTTATATTACGGAAATTACAGACCCTCAGAGAGTCTTTTTCGGAACCGAAATTTACGGCTGGAATCCTTCGTGCATTGCCTTTTTTGCATTGGATATTATCCTTTTAAACCGCTTCTTTACGAAGGAGGTAATCAGGGATAAAAGAAGAATCATCTTTTCCGCAATACCCGGATGGCTTTTAAGCCTCATTTCAATCTGGGGCGCATTTATGGTCTTCGGAAACAACTCCCTTTCCGTAAAAGGAACGACAATCCTTGTTTCAATTCCTTTATCCATAGGAATGGCTTTTTTTGTTATTCCTCTTTTTTCGGAACTTTTCGGATTCTTTAACAAAATCTCTGACGATAAAAAAGAAGAGAAACCAAACTTCCTCATAAAAAAACCATGGCTCGCATTTGTAATAATCTGGGCTGTGATTTTTGTAAGCTTCATTCCGGTTCTTTTATACTGGTGGCCGGTTAATTTCATTTATGATGCGGACGATCAGGTTTACACATATATGACGAACAGCATGTCCACACACCATTCGATTCTGCACACGCTTTTCTTAGGAAAGGCATACGAATGGGGCTACAATCGCGGAAATGTTAATGCAGGAATGATTATCTATTCACTGATTCAGATGCTTATCCTTTCGGGCTCCGAAGCATTTTTCATGGAATATCTATACGAAAAGAAAGTTAAAAAAGCGTTAAGACTTGCGGTTCTTTTCGTATTTCTTTTTAACCCTATAAATTCCTGGTTTGCGGTATCCACCATAAAAGGAGTGCTCTCCGCTGCATTTATCGTTATAGCACTTACATTCTTCTTAAGATTTATGGATGATGCTTCAAAAGGAATTGCAAAGAAGATTGCTTTCGGCATTGGTACAGCCTTATTTCTTGTGCTTTCCTGCCATTTCAGAAACAACATGATTTATGCTGTGGCAGCAGGCGGAATTATTGCAATTCTTCTCCAGAAGGGCTTAAAGAAAAAACTGGTATTATTAGGAGTTATCCTTGCAACCATCCTCTGCTTTAAGGGTACGGAAAAGCTTCTTATAAACACTACAGGCGCATACATAAAAGACACGGAAAGAGAGAGTATGTCGGTTCCTCTTATGTGCCTTGCGAGAGTGGCCGTTTATCATAAGGATGAACTTAAGGATATTGAATATAACGAAATTATTTCTTATATTCCGGAAGAGTCTCTTTCAAAGTATTCGTATGTGATTTCAGACTCAATTAAAAAAGATGCAAACGAAACACTTCTTAAAACCAATAAGATGAATTTCCTTAAACTCGTGGCAAAAATCGGACTTAAATATCCGACAGAGTACATAGAAACCATCGCAGGACTTACGGCAGGCTATTATCTTCCTTTTGATTATCCCTACTTTTTAGGCGGAACCACGAAACTTTTCACCGAACCAATCTACGGCGATTATCCGATGGTTGCAAACAAAAACCTGCTTCCTTTCGGAACCGCAATTATGGATTATCTCTTTAAGGATACAGACGGACGACTTCGCGTGCCTCTTTTCGGATGGGCATGGAAGGGCGCCTTGTATGTCTGGGGATATATTTTAGCTTTCTTTTATCTTTTATACAGAAAGGATAAAAAGGGTCTTTCCCTGATGATTATTCCGCTTATGTATCTTGCGACATGCTTTTTAGGACCGGTTTCATGGCTAAGATACATATATATAAATATCGCTACAATGCCTGTAATTACGTATCTTTGCACGCATTCCGAAAAAAATAAATAAAAAAATTTTAAAAAAACCTATTGACATACCAAATTGGTAGGTTTATAGTATCGATTATTGAAACGAAAGGAGACATGACAAAATGAAAACATTTGCAATTAATTACAACTCAATGTGTATGTGTTGCTGTCGAATGCTTTTCTCCCGGGCCTGTATGAAAACCGGGTGTTTGGCTCATTTGTCATGCACCTGCACGGATTAGTTTGTCATTTCGGATGAAACGTTAATTTGGCTCGGGAGTTTATAACCCCGGGCTTTTTCTTTTGCAAAGGAAAAGCCGCAGGATGCAATTATACAGAAACATACATAAGTAATTATTTAGAGAAAAGAGGATAAAAAGATCATGAAAAAGAATTTTGGAAAAATAGTAACAGGTATTTTAACAGCAGGACTTGCATTTGCAACATTTACAGGCTGCGCTAACACAGCTGCAGGCGGAAACACAGTAAGTGTTGCAGAAGCAGCAAAGGTATACAGAACACTTGATGAAATAAAAGAAAGCGGAAAGATAAACATCGGAGTTTTCTCAGACAAGAACCCGTTCGGTTATGTAGATGAAAACGGTAAATATCAGGGTTACGATGTTTACTTCGCAGAAAGAATCGGCGAGGACCTCGGAGTTGACATCAACTACGTTTCAACAGAGGCAGCCAGCAGAGTAGAGTATCTTGAAACAGGTAAGGTTGACATTGTACTTGCAAACTTCACGGTAACAGAAGAAAGAGCAGAGAAGGTTGACTTTACACTTCCTTACATGAACGTAGCACTCGGTGTTGTATCACCTGAAGACAACGTAATTACAGACCTTTCACAGATTGGTGCTGACGACCAAGTAATCGTTATTTCAGGTACAACAGCAGAGACATACCTTGAAAAGAATTATCCCGACATCAAGCTTCAGAAGTTTGATACATATGCATCGGCTAAGACATCCTTTGAAAACGGAACAGGCGTTGCATGGGCTAACGACAACACAGAGGTTATTGCTTACGCTATCGAAAACCCCGGATTTGTGGTTGGTATTCCGTCACTCGGAAGCCAGGACACAATCGCTCCTGCAGTATCAAAAGGTAACGACACTCTTGCAGACTGGTTAAACGAAGAAACTGTTAAGCTTGGTGAAGAAAACTTCTTCCATGCAGATTATGAAGCAACTCTTATCGGAACATACGGTGCAGATTATGAAAACACACTCGTTGTTGAAGGCGGTGTAGTAGCTAATTCTGACGAAGCTGAAGCAGTTGTTGCAGAAGAAGATGCAGATGCAATTCCTAACGGAAACGGCGAAACAATCAAGATTGCAGCAACACCCGTACCTCATGCAGAAATTCTCGAAGAGGCAGCAAAGATTCTTGAAACTCGCGGTTACAAACTTGATGTTGTAGAATTTGACGATTATGTACAGCCCAACCTCGTGGTAGAGTCAGGCGAATTTGATGCAAACTATTTCCAGCACGTGCCTTACCTTGACAGCTTCAACGCTGAACAGGGAACACACCTTGTAGTTGCAGGCGAAATTCACTATGAGCCTTTCGGAATTTACCCCGGCAAAAAGGCCAGCCTTGACGAAATCGCAGACGGTGACAAGATTGCAATTCCCAACGATACAACAAACGAAGCAAGAGCACTTTTACTTCTCCAGGACAACGGTCTCATCACTTTAAAGGATGGTGTAGGCCTCACAGCAACAGTTAATGATGTAACAGAAAACCCTCACAACATTGAATTCGTAGAGCTTGAAGCAGCTCAGGTTGCAAGAGTCGTAAAAGAAGTAGAATACGTTATCTTAAACGGTAACTATGCACTTGAAGCAGGTTATTCCGTAGGAAAGGATTCAATTGCATACGAAGCAAGCGATTCCGAGGCAGCTAAGACATACGTTAACATCGTTACAGTATACGAAGGTAACGAAAACAGCGACAAAATCAAAGCACTCGTAAGCGTTTTAAGATCCGATGAAATTAAGAAATTCATCGAAGACACTTACGACGGCGCAGTAATCTTCTATGAAAAATAAGTATAAAAAAGGCTGATCGTCGGGCGGAGGGTTCAAAGCCTCCGCCCGAATTTTCGTACCCAAAGGTACGTTATCAAAACTGAGGTTAAAAGCAATGAGCGAGATAGAAATTAAAAACCTTACAAAAATATTTGAAATAAAAGGGCATACGGTAACCGCGCTAAGCGATGTTTCACTTTCAATAGAAAAGGGCGATATATTCGGTATCATCGGAATGTCCGGAGCGGGAAAAAGTACCCTGGTCAGAACGGTGAATTATCTTGAAAAACCGACACAGGGAAGCATTCTTATAGACGGTGTAAACCTTTCGACTTTAAGCGAAAAAGAATTAAGAAAAAAACGCCGCGAAATCGGAATGATTTTCCAGAACTTTAATCTTTTGGAGCAGAAGAATGTCATCGACAACGTATGCTTTCCTTTGGAAATTGCAGGTACCAAAAGAAAGGAAGCCAGGATAAGAGCGAAGGAACTTTTAAAGACGGTCAATCTGGAAGATAAGGAAAAGGCTTTTCCCTCACAGCTTTCAGGCGGTCAGAAACAGAGAGTTGCGATTGCAAGAGCGCTGGCAACAAATCCGAGCATTCTTTTATGCGACGAAGCAACCTCTGCGCTTGATCCTCAGACCACCGACTCGATATTAAAGCTCCTAAAAGAAATAAACGAAACGCTCGGAATAACTATTGTTATCATCACGCATCAGATGTCCGTTGTCACTGAAGTTTGTAAGCATGTCGCAATTATCGACAACGGAAAACTCGCCGAAGAGGGAGAGGTTGATAAAATCTTCGAATCACCCTCATCCGATGCGGCAAAGGAATTAATTACGGGCAGCGAAATCAATTACACACCGCTTAAAAGCCTTGATACAAAAAGAAAAATCAGAATTGTGTTTAAGGAAAATTCGGCATACGAGCCCGTCATTTCAAATATGATTTTAAAATTCAAAACACCGGTTAATATTCTGAAAGCCGACACGAGAAACGTGGGCGGAAAGGCAAGAGGCGAAATGATTCTTGCACTGCCTGAGGATGAGGCGGTATCGGAAGAGATTATTTTATATCTGAAAGAGAACGGACTGGCTGTAGCCGATTATGAAGGCGAAGCATAGAGGTAAGAAAAATGTTTGACAGCAAAGTAATAGGAATGATCATTGAAGGAATAAGGGATACGTTATACATGACGTTGGGATCCACGTTTGTCGGATACCTGCTTGGGCTTCCTCTTGGAATTCTTCTTTATGTGACGAATTCCAAGGGGCTTAAACCCAACAAAATTATTTACGGAATCGGAGATTTTATCTGTAACATCATAAGGAGTATTCCGTTCATAATTTTACTGATTCTGTTAATCCCTTTTACGAGATTAATAGTAGGAAAAAGTTACGGTTCGACGGCCACAATAGTTCCGCTTGTAATCTGCGCGGCGCCTTATATAGCAAGAGTTGTGGAGTCGTCCTTAAACGAGGTTGATGCGGGTGTAATCGAGGCCGCAAAGGCGATGGGTGCGAGCAATCTGCAGATAATATTTAAGGTGCTTTTGGTTGAAGCGAAGACTTCTCTTTTTACGGGAGCAACGATTACCACAGGGCTTCTTTTAGGATATTCGGCAATGTCCGGAACCGTCGGCGGCGGAGGCTTAGGCGATATCGCAGTCAGATACGGCTATTACAGATGGCAGACCGACATTATGATAGTAACGGTTATACTGCTTATCGTAATCTTCCAGATTATTCAGAATCTCGGAACATTCATGGCAAAGAAAATCGATCACAGGAAAAAATAATGGATTTTAACATAATCAAGGATTATCTGCCTTTGTACATAAAGGCATTTATGCTGACAATTAAAATAGGGTGGATCGGAATCGCTCTTTCTCTCGGGATAGGAGTGATTTCGGCGTTTATATTGCATTTTAAAATTCCGTTCTTCTCGGCAGTCGTAAAGGCATATGTTGAGCTTTTCAGAAACACACCGCTTCTCGTGCAGCTTTTCTTCGTATATTTCGGGCTTCCGAAACTCGGAATATCAATATCGGCAGAGGCCTGCGGAGCCTTGGGACTCGGACTTTTGGGCGGAGCCTATATGGCAGAGAGTTTCAGGAGCGGACTTGGTGCGGTTAAGCTATCGCAAACCGAAAGTGCGCTGGCACTCGGCATGAAAAAGAGACAGCTTTTCACATCCGTCATTCTTCCTCAGGCCATAACCTTAAGTGTGCCTGCGGTAGTCGCAAACCTCATTTTCCTCCTAAAAGAAACAAGCGTCTTTTCCGCAATAAGCCTGATGGATCTGATGTTTACGGCCAAGGATTTAATCGGCCTTTATTACAACACAACGGAATGTCTTTTTATGCTTGTAATTTTTTATGTGATTATGCTGCTTCCGGTATCGGTTTTAGGAAGTATCGTTGAGAAAAAAGCAAGATTTAAAATGTTTGGAGATTAACATGGGATTTGAAGTTCTACTCAAAGGTAATAATATGCTCCGCCTCCTTGGAGGGCTTGGTGTGGCGCTTTATATAAGCCTTATTTCCGTTGCCATAAGCATTTTTCTTGGAATCATACTCGGAGCGCTGATGACGCTTAAAAATCCTGTTATCAATGCGTTCTCAAGGGTATATTTGGAAATAGTCAGAATAATGCCGCAGATGGTGCTTTTGTTCATCGTTTATTTCGGAGCAACAAAAATTCTTGGAATTAATTTATCGGCAGAGGTTTCTGCGGTCATCGTTTTTTCTTTCTGGGGAACTGCGGAGATGTCGGATCTGGTCAGAGGAGCGCTCTCGGGAATAGATACAATTCAGTACGAAAGCAGCGCAGCGCTTGGAATGAACACATCTCAGACTTATTTTCATGTAATAATTCCGCAGATAATAAGGCGCCTCATACCGCTTTCCATAAACCTAATCACAAGAATGATTAAGACCACGAGTCTTGTTATGATGATTGGAATCGTCGAGGTTTTGAAGGTGGGGCAGCAGATAATTGAGGCCAACAGAAAGAGTTCGCCGAACGCGGCTTTCGGAGTTTTTGCCACGATTTTTCTTTTATATTTTCTGGCATGCTATCCGATAAGCCTTTTGTCAAAATACCTTGAAAAGAAGTGGGAGAACTAATATGGAAGAGATTTTAAAAGTAAACAATTTAAGTAAAAGATTTGATGATATTGTGGTTCTCGACAATCTTTCACTATCGGTTAAAAAGGGTGAAGTTGTGGTTATAGTAGGACCTTCGGGCTGTGGAAAAAGTACATTCCTTCGCTGCCTAAACGGGCTTGAAGATATTGAAGAAGGTGAGGTTCTTTTAGGAGAAGAAAAAGTAAATCCGAACAAAAAGAATCTTAGCAAGACCAGAGAAAAAATCGGAATGGTGTTTCAAAGCTACGATCTTTTCCCTCATAAAACAATCCTTCAGAACATTACGCTTGCGCCGATAAAGGTTAAAAAAAGAAATAAAGCCGAGGTCACGGAAGAAGCATTAAAGCTTTTGGACAGAGTCGGTCTTTTATCTAAAAAAGACAACTATCCGAGACAGTTATCCGGCGGTCAGAAGCAGAGAGTTGCGATAGTAAGGGCTCTTATAATGCACCCGGAAGTTCTTCTTTTAGACGAGATAACAGCGGCACTCGATCCCGAAATGGTTAGGGAAGTTCTGGACGTCGTTTTATCTCTTGCGAAGGAAGGAAGAACCATGCTTATCGTTACTCATGAGATGGCTTTTGCAAAAGCCGTCGCGGACAGGGTTATTTTCCTTGAGAACGGAAAAATCGTTGAAGAGGGAAGCCCCGCGGAATTTTTTGACAATCCCAAAACAGACAGACTGAAGAGATTTTTAGAGACCTTCAGTTACGAGAAATAAAAGAGGACGGGGCTTATCACCCCGTCCTTTATCTATTGTTACATTTCCAAAATGATTAAATAAGAGATTAATACTGCCAATAAAACAACAAACGTTTTAATCATTCTTCGTTACTGTACTCGAGGATATCGCCCGGCTGGCACTCGAGTGCTTCACAGATGGCTTCCAAAGTGGAGAAGCGGATTGCACTTATCTTGCCTGTTTTCATTTTGGAAAGGTTGACATTGGATACGCCGACTTTCTCGGCGAGTTCGTTTAATGACATTTTTCGGTCGGCCATAACGCGGTCGAGTCTTAAGATAATTCTACCCATAGTGCACCTCCCTATAATGTTTCGTCAGACTGAATCTGAAGCTCTTTGCCGTACTGCATGATGGTAATGATAGCCCAGGTTACGAATCCGCCGAGGATTGTAAAGCCCCAGCCTATCGTTCCTCCTAAGATAAGATCTACCAGTATAAGGGAGATAAGAAGCCTTCTTATGACTTTGTCGCTGAAAGGCGTTTCTTCCTTAACAATGATGTCAAATACACTGTAAAAGAGTGCAAGCACAACTGCTGTGAAAACAAGAATTCCGAATACTATGAATAAGTATAATCCGAATACAAAGCTTATAGAACCTTCGTCAAATTTCTCCTGAATTGCGGGTACATCGGAATGCCAGTTATCGGGGTCGGGTAAATCTACTCTGCCGATTTTCATTCCCTGATACATGATGTCCACATCCGTATTGCCTTCGGCCTGTGCCTGCTTAATATACGGATCAATTTTGGAAGATCCGGCCGTCATGATGATTCCTGAGGCCAGGGCGAGTATTGTGGCTACGATTGTTGTTATCAAAAGTATCAGAGATACTATTTTAACGCCTTTACAGCTTTTCTTAACTAACAATAATTTTTCATTTTCCTTGCTCATTTTTATTCTCCTTTGGGGTTAACCCACATCATATTCTTAATTTGTTACTGTTTTTCCTCACGTGATTATGTATCATAAAACTGCTTTTGAATCTCCGGAAATTCATCGGCGGTTTTCCTGTTTACGAGACAAGAATAACACCCAAATTTATCTTTGTCAACAAAAATTTAACGATAAACATTAAAAATTTAACGAAAATGATAATTTCAAAATCATAAAAGACACGCAAACGCACTGTTTTCAGGCATTTTCGCTATTTGAAAATATTTTAAAAACTTTTTGAAAAATTGCTATTGACAACTTTATTTGTCATCGCTATACTGTTTTTGACAAGGAAAGTTGTCAAAACGACAAAATTTGTTGTCAGACAAAATTGCATCTTTTATGAGATTTTAAAAATCTTTTATGATGTATTTCTTAATTTAATTTTTATGAGGTGATATGAAATGGAAAACAGCAGTTTAATGAAGAAGTCGTATTCGAGATATGCTTTTTCGGCAATAATGTTCTTGGTGGCAGCGGTCATAGTTCAGCTTTTTAATAATATTGTTCTTGCGAGCGTGCTTCCGGAAAGTTTTACGAATTCAAGTATTTTTTCATTTTTGAATATTATTATTCCTGAATATTTCGTAGGATTCCCGGTTCTAATTATTCTGATTATGTTTGCATTCAAATTTGATGTGAAAGCACCCGAGAAAAACAAATTCGGCTTCGGAAAATTCATAGTAGTTTTGTTTCTGATGATTGGTGCCGTAGGTGTCGGAGCTGTTGTAGGTGCAATAGTAAACTTCGCATTCACACTTCCTTTTGGAGTAAAAGTAACTGATACCAATTCGCTTGCAAAGCTGATGACAGGTTCTAATGCGTTTTGGAGAATTTTAACCGTCGGCGTTCTTGCACCAATCGTAGAGGAACTTGTTTTCCGTAAGTTTCTTATAGACAGGGTTGTAAAGTATGGCGAGTGGGTTGCGATTATCACATCCGGACTTATGTTTGGTCTTTTCCACGGCAACTTCTCACAGTTCTTCTTTGCTACATTAATTGGCGGAATATTTGCTTATGTTTATATCCGCACAGGAAAAGTTTGGATCACAATCATTTA
>JAEEGG010003220.1_pt1 | contig 40874 bp, 32 predicted proteins | sample 9134161 | NCBI WGS metagenome assembly JAEEGG01 (sample SAMN16246543, study PRJNA631951) | gut metagenome | biome: gut microbiome; feature: rumen; material: CR-attached | host: Bos | place: Iran: Karaj | collected 2018-10 | reverse complement strand
CCTGTTCGGCATCGACGCCTTCCTCCCGGGTTCCCAGATCGACCTCCGTCAGATCCCGGACATCAACGCCCTCATTGGTCAGGAATACGACCTCAAGGTTATCAAGGTCAACAAGGCTCGCCGCAACATCGTCGTTTCTCGCCGTGTTGTTCTCGAAGAAGAACGCAACAAGCAGCGTGGCGACGTTCTCGAAACTCTCGAGAAGGGTCAGGTCCGCAAGGGTATCGTCAAGAACATCACCGACTTCGGTGCATTCATTGACCTCGGCGGCGTAGACGGCCTCCTCCACATCACCGACATGAGCTACAAGCGCATCAACCACCCGACCGAATTGCTCCAGCTCGGCCAGGAAGTCGAAGTTATGGTTCTCGACTTCAACGACAAGAAGGAACGTATCTCTCTCGGCATGAAGCAGCTTAAGCCGCATCCGTGGAAGGACATCGCCGAACGTTATCCGGAAGGCGCTATCGTTAAGGGTAAGGTTGTTTCCATTACCGATTACGGTGCATTCGTTGAACTGGATAGCGGCGTTGAAGGCCTCATCCACGTTTCCGAAATGTCCTGGACTCAGCATGTCAAGCACCCGTCCAAGATCCTCACCGTTGGTCAGGAAGTTGAAGCTGTCGTGCTCAAGGTTGAAGAAGATGCAGAACGTATCTCTCTCGGCATGAAGCAGCTCGAATCCGATCCGTGGGATTCTATCGAAACCGAACTTCCGCCGGGTGCCCGCGTGGTTGGTGAAATCCGCAACATCGCTTCCTTCGGCGCCTTCGTCGAAATCAAGGAAGGTGTTGATGGCCTCATCCACGTTTCCGACATGTCCTGGACCAAGAAGATCACTCACCCGAACGAAATGGTCAAGAAGGGTGACAAGGTCGAATGCGTCGTGCTCGCTGTCGATAAGGAAAAGCGCCGCATTTCTCTGTCCATGAAGCACCTCACCGAAGATCCGTGGGATACCATCGACTCTGCCTACCCGGTTAACTCCGAAGTGAAGGGCAAGATCGTTCGCATGCTCGACCGCGGCGTCGTGGTTGAACTCGCTGACGGTATCGAAGGTTTCATCCCGGTTTCCAAGCTCACCGCTGAATACATCAAGGTTCCGGCCGATGCATTCAAGGTTGGCGACGAAGTTCCGGCTGTCGTGACCGAAATCGATCAGAACAACCGTAAGATCTTCCTCTCTGTGGTTGACTACTTCAAGAACCGTGAATCCGCTGAGCTCAAGGCTTGGATGGACTCTCACAAGCCGGGCGAATCGGGCACCACCATCGGTGAAGCCGCCGCCCCGAAGAAGAAGGCTTCCAAGAAGAAGGCTGACGCTGAAGCCGAAGCTTAATTAGCTTCTTCAAAAGCTTAAAGGAATCCCGTGGGCAACCGCGGGATTTCTTTTTGTATCTTTGGCTCCATGGGAAGAATCGCATGGATAGACAACTGCAAGGCTCTAGCGATAAGCATTGTCGTTTTGGGCCACCTTGAATCAATCTACCTTGTGAACGAGGTTCTCTTTTCGTTTGCGATGCCCGCCTTCTTTTTTCTTTCTGGCTATACATTCAAGCGGTCCGCAAGCGCACCGTTTATCGAATTTATCCGGAAAAAAATCCGTAGCCTCATCATCCCCTATTTTGGTTTTTCGGCAATCCTGTTCGCCTTTTGGTTTTTGGTCCGCCGGAATTTCGGCTTGACCGGACAACAGCCCGGAATTACGGTGCCTGACGTGCTATTGCAAATTGTCCGCGGAGTGAACAGCGAATCTTTCGTGACTCCGCTATGGTTCCTAACATGCCTTTTCGTGACCGAGTTGTTCTTTTGGGGACTACAGAAGTTCATAAAGAAACAGCCCGCTATTTGGGCTATAATTCTAGTCCTTTTCGGTTTCGGAATTTACTACTGGTTCTACATGGACATCCAGCATTTTTCGCATGCCTTTTGGAACGTCGATCAAGCCTGTTTTTACCTTTACTTTTTGAGCATCGGTTTTGCATTTTCGAGCCGCAATTTAGCCGAGCGTTTATTTTGCAACCTAAAGCGAAACCTTGCAACCGCGCTCGTTTTGTCGGCGGTGTTCACAGTTGCTTTTATCGCCCGAGAAAGCACCACAACCACTTGGCAAATCCTGCTGCTTCAGGCCGTCATGTGTAACGCTAGTTTGTTTGCATTCATCGCCATCGGGAACGCGATTCCGCAAAACAAAATTTTGAATTTTATCGGGCAGAACACCCTTACGATTCTTGCACTGCACATTATAGTGCAAAGTCTCTTGCGCGGCACCTTGCTTAAAGCGGTTCACCTGGATCCGGAGCTGTTGCAGAATTCACTAGGACTAAGCCTCCTGCTGGCTCTCGTGACACTTGCCGCACTCGTTCCCGCGATTCTATTGATAAACCGATTTATCCCGTGGTTAGCCGGGAAACGCAAAGTCAGATAAGTCCGCAATTTCTAATTTTCATTCCATGAACCTCGCTGGAAAGAAAATTCTTCTCGGAGTCTCGGGCGGCATCGCCGTCTACAAGAGTTGCGAGCTGTTGCGCCTGCTGCAGAAGAAAGGCGCCGAAGTACGCGTGTGCATGACCGATGCGGCCACTGAATTTGTGGCGCCGCTGACTTTTGCAAGCCTTAGCAAGTGCCCCGTGTACCTGAAGAACGGAGCCGTCGAAGCGCGTCCTTTCCAGCATATTGATTTTCCGCGCTGGGCAGACCTCTATTTGGTGGTGCCCGCCACCGCGAACGTCATCGGTAAATTCGCCTGTGGTATCGCCGACGACCCGGTGAGCCTTTGCTTTATGAGCTGCACATGCCCGCGCGTGATTGCGCCCGCGATGAATGTGGCGATGTACAATTCGCCTGCAGTAAAACGCAACCTCGAGATTTTGCGCGGCTTCGAAGACACGACTGTGCTGGAATCGCCTGCAGGTGAACTCGCCTGCGGAGAAGTCGGGCAAGGCCGCCTGATGGAACCAGCCGAAATTGTGAAATGGCTGGAAGGGGCAAGCCTGCCCCTCGCTGCAGCCGCCTGCGCGTCTTCCGCTACCCCATCGCCTAGGGGCTCGGCCCCTAAAACCCCCGCGCCAGCAATTCCCGTTGCAAAAGATATCGACCCAACGAAGGATTCTACACTTCCCGGCTACGGCAAGAAGGTGCTGTTGACAGCAGGACGCACCGAAGAAGCAATTGACCCGGTGCGCTATATCAGCAACCGCAGTAGCGGCAAGACCGCTGTGGCACTCGCCTCGGTGTTCTACGCCAACGGTTTTGAAGTCGAAGTCGTTGCAGGTCCGATGGAAGCGGCGTTCCCGGGCGGAGTAAAAGTGACCCGAGTGAAAAGCGCCCGGGACATGCACGACGCCGTGATGGAACGGTTAGTCGCTGCGGACGCCGTCGTGCATTGCGCGGCGGTAGCGGACTACCGCCCCGCCCACGCCGCTGACGAGAAAATCAAGGATAGTCGCAGCCAGCTGACAATTGAACTTGTTCCGAATCCGAACATTCTTCGCAACTGCACCGCCGCTCGCAAAGCCGCAGCAAGCAGCCGCAAGCAAGTGATTGTCGGATTCGCGCTTGAAACCGACCATTTCGAAGAACACGCCGCCGAAAAGCTTGAAAAGAGCGGCGCAGATGCACTCTTGTTGAACGCACCCGTGGCCGCCGATTCGGGCTTTGGCCGCGACTGTGTGCGCTTCGCCCTGGTGGAAAAGGGCAAGCCCGTTCCACAGCTCGCCATGGGCGAGAAGGTCGATTTGGCCGAGACGATTTTGAACTTTTGCCTGGAGCGCCTGAATGGCTGACGAATTTGACTTTAGCGAACTGCGCAACTACCTTTCAGGACAAATCGACCTGGGCGAAGCGGAACTTCTGCTAGACGAGCCGTGGACGCTCACGCGCAAGCCCGCTGTCCCTGGTGCACCCGCACCTGCAGCGCGTCCTATCCCGCCGACTCCGGCCGCCGCCCCCGCATCACGCCCGGTGCCGCAGAACCTGCCTCCTCAATTCCCGAACAGCTCGGCACCCGCCATAGAATCGGCACAGGCCCCGATTCCAGACACCACCGGATTCGCACCCTCGCTCTTCGGCGCCGTCGATGCCAAGGCCACCGCCATTCCGGCAGCCAACATGCCGACCGAGCGCATCGTCAAACGCGCCGCCCATGCCTTCGAATCTGTCGATTCTCTTGATGCATTCTACGAATCCATCAAGGGCGAAGCCATGTACGCCAAGGAAGCTGCACTCGCCCGCTACGTGGGGCCTGCCAAGCCGAAAGTGCTTTTCCTGCTCCCCGCCATTAAAATGGCCGAAGCAGCAAACATCTCGGCGACAAGCACCGACATATTCTTCGGAACCGCCGTCGGGCAGATGCTTTCGCGCCTATTCGCAAGTCTCTCCATCGACCAAAAAGACATCGGCATCACGTACTTCTTCAAGTCCACCGAACGTGCTCTCGCGCCGCTTCTCGAAGCCGCGCTCCGCAAGATGCTCACCAAGGAACTCAGTTTCATTCAGCCCGAAATCATGGTGACCTTCGGGCAGCCGCTGTTCTATCAGGTGTTCGGCAAGGGCAAGAATTTCGACGACAACGCCGGCACCGCCATGGACTTCGCCGGTACCAAGAGCGTCGCTCTCGTAGACCCCTACCTCATGGTAAACGACAAGCAAATGAAATGGCTCACCTGGAAGGTTCACATCCCGCGCAGCGGCATGTTCACCATCGCCGCCAAGTAGAGGTTCCATGAACACTCCGAATCCGAATACGGTGCATCCGATTGCGGGCTACGACAAGGAAATCTACGTCAAGCCTACCATCAAGAACCCGAACATCATTGTCGGGGACTTCACCTATATCGCGGACTCGGAATTCGAAAGCCATGTGACGCACCACTACGACTTTATCGGCGATAAGCTGATTATTGGAAAGTTCTGCCAAATTGCCGCCGGCGTGGAATTCGTCATGAACGGAGCCAACCACCAGATGAATGCGGTTTCGACATTCCCATTCTACACGCTGGAAGGCTGGAAAATGAATCCGCCCGCCAAAAGCGACATGCCCTTCAAGGGCGACACCGTCGTCGGAAACGACGTGTGGATCGGTCAGAACGCAACCATCTTGCCGGGCGTGCATATCGGCGACGGCGCCATCATCGGCGCGAACAGCGTTGTCGGTAGCAACGTGGAGCCTTACTCCATTGTGATCGGTAACCCAGCCGAGACTCTCCGCTATCGATTCGACGAAGAGTTAACGAAGCTCTTGTTGGAATTCAAGTGGTGGGACAAGCCCATCGAAGAAATCAACGAGCTAATTCCGATTCTTACAAGCAGCGATCTCGATAAAGTTAAAGCCGAAATCCGTCGGCAAATGAACGCTTAATACGAATTACACTTCAATCAGTGTTGCCACAAGGCAACTGTCTTTGGTGTGGCCGGAGCCGACAAAGTCGATATCCTGCGACTTATTCCAAAGAGTTTTCGCTTTCGGGTGAACGGACGCAACCGCTGCAAGTGCATTCCGCGAGAAGGCGGACAAATTAAATTCGCTGTAATTGGAACTCACCATAAAGAGGCCGCCCTTGTTCAGGAGCGTGGCGCAGTCGGCCACGAGCGGCATCAGGTGTTCGCGCACGTTGAAGTTCTTGCCCTTGAAGCGAGCAAAGCTGGGCGGATCGAGCACGATAGCATCGAACTTGAGGCCTTTCTTTTGCGCCCAGTGAACGTATTCAACGGCATTGCCTCTGAAGAATTCACCTTGCTTAGGTTCGAGACCATTAAGGGCGTAGTTTTCGCGACCCTTGTCCAGAATCTTCGCACTGATGTCGGCATTCGTCGAAATCTCGGCACCGCCTAGACGGCCGTGCACCGAGAAGGCGCATGTGTAGCTGAACAGGTTCAACATACGGCGGTCGGCCGCACGCTCGCCCATTTCCAGGCGAATCGCACGCATGTCCAAGAACAACCCCGGATTCACCGTATCGAGCAAATCGATGTGGAACTTTGCAGAACCTTCGCGGACAACGCCCGTGGAATCTTCGGAGCGGCCCACCAGCACTTCCATCGGCGGGTTTTCGAGCGACTTGCCGGAACGGGAAAGGCGTTCCTTGACCACGAGGCAAACGGGAGAAAACTTCTGCGCAATCGCATCGGCAATAGCACGCTTTTCATGGAGCAGTTCATCGCCGAAAAACTGAATCTGGTAACGGTCGCCGAACTTGTCGAGCGTCATGCCGGGGAATCCATCCGGCGCCCCGTTCACAATGCGAAAAGCCTCCGTCGTTTCAAACAACGGGGCTCGCTTATTAAAAGCCGCATCTAAAAGTTTCGGAAAATCCAGGTTCATGCAGAACAAATCTTTTTAATTACCACACGGATTCGATTTTACTAACGTAAAATCAATTCTAGCAAAAATTGTTCTACTTGTCCATGCTCTTGATTTGGTCCACGAATTCGCCGACTTCCTTGAATTCGCGGTAAATCGAGGCAAAACGCACGTAGGCAACGGCATCGAGTTTCTTGAGTTCCTGCATCACCAGGTTGCCAATCTGCTCGTAACTGACTTCTGCGTTTTCGGTGAGGGTCAAGGCATTTTCGACGTTAGTCGCCAGCTGTTCAATTTCGGCTACTGAAACAGGACGTTTCTTGCACGAGTTCATAATCCCGCGCAAAAGCTTTTCACGCTGGAAAGGTTCATGCTCGCCGCTGCGCTTGATGACGGTCAGCGGCTGCACTTCGATGTACTCGCGGGTAGTAAAGCGACGGCCACATTCGCAACATTCCCGACGGCGACGGATAGACGAACCGCTCACGCGGCTGTCCACCACCTTATCGTTATCTTTCTTGCAGAACGGGCAAATCATCTTAAACCTTAGTTGAACTTCTTGAAGTCGGCGACGTTAGCCTTGAATTCGGCGAGATATTCCTTCGCGGCAGCCACGACGGCTTCCGGAGTGTAACCGAATTCCTTTTCGAGCACGGCTGCCGGAGCAGAGGCGCCAAAGCGTTCGAGACCGGAGACCTTGCCGAAGCCGCCCACGACCTGGGCGAACAGAAGCGGAAGGCCGCTGGACTTTGCGAACACCGGAGTCCAAGGAACGATGATGGAATCGCGGTAAGCCTTGTCCTGAGCCATGAAGAGGGCCGGGCTGATCATAGAGACCACGCGAACCTTAAGGCCTTCGCCACGGAGGATTTCAGCAGCGTCGTGAGTCAGGAGCACGTCGGAACCGTTAGACACGAAGGTCAGGTCCGGGCGTGCGGAACCGCAGTTGTCGCTCACGATGTAGGCGCCCTTGCGGCAAGCCTTGGAGGCTTCGTAGCGCTTGTCACCCGGGAGCGTCTTCACGTTCTGGCGGGTAAGGATGATTGCGGTCGGGCGATCGTTGTTTTCAAATGCCATTTCCCAGGCGGTCACGGTTTCGAAGGCGTCGGCCGGGCGGAGCACCAGCATTTCGGACTTGCCGTCTTCGCGCTTGAGGCCTTCGAGCAAACGGATCTGGGTTTCGTGTTCGATCGGCTGGTGCGTCGGGCCGTCTTCGCCCACGCGGAAGCTGTCATGCGTGTACATGAACTTGACAGGAAGCTTCATGAGGGCTGCCATACGGAGCGCCGGCTTCATGAAGTCGCTGAACACGAAGAATGTAGCACAAATCGGATAGAGGCCACCGTGCAGTGCGATACCGCAGCAGATGGCGCCCATGGTCAGTTCGGCAACGCCCACCTGAACGAAGGCGCCCTTGAAGTCGCCTGCGCGGAAGATGCCGGTCTTGTTGAGGAAGGCCTGGGTGTTGTCGGAGTTGGAAAGGTCAGCGGAGCTGCAGATGCAGTTCTTCACGTTTTCGGCGAGGTAGCCGAGCACGGTACCGGAGGTCACGCGGGTAGCGACGCCTTCCTTGAGTTCGAGGCCGGAAAGGTCGATCTTCGGAGCCTTGCCCGAGAGCCAATCCTTGAGGGTGGCAGCCTTTTCGGGGTTCTTGGCGTCCCAAGCGGCCTTAGCCTTCTTCCATTCGGCGACTTCCTTGCGGAGTTCTTCCTTGCGGGCTTCGAAGCCAGCCTTCACGTCGTCAAAAATCTTGAATGCATCAGCCGGATCGCCACCGAGGTTCTTCACAGTTGCGTCGGTAGAAGCGCCTGCTGCGTTGAGCGGCTGGCCGTGAGTAGAAACGGCACCTTCGAAGGACTTGCCGTCTTCGGCGATGGCGCCCTTGGCCATGGTGGTGTGACCGATGATGATGGTCGGCTTTTCAGTTTCGGCCCAAGCGGCCTTGAAAGCCTTGCGGAGTTCTGCAATGTCGTGACCGTCGGCCACGTCAATCACGCGGAATCCCCAGGATTCATACTGCTTCTTGAAGTCGTGGCTCATCACGTCTTCAACCTTGCAAGAGAGCTGCACCTGGTTGGCGTCGTAGAAGAAAATGAGGTTCGAAAGCTTGAGGTGACCGGCAATGCGGCCCACGCCGTAGGCGATTTCTTCTTCGAGGCCGCCGTCAGACACGAGGCAGACCACCTTGTGCTGCAGGATGTCGCCAAAGCGTTCGACCATGAAGCGTTCGGCGATGGCGTTACCGAGGGCAACGGCATGACCGATACCCAGCGGGCCCGAAGAGTTTTCGATGCCGAGAGCGACTTCGACTTCGGGGTGACCCGGAGTGCGGGAACCCAGCTGGCGGAAATTCTTGAGGTCGTCCATGTTGAGCTTACCCAGCAGGGCAAGTTCACCATAAAGCAGAGCAGACATGTGACCGGGGTCCATAAAGAAGCGGTCGCGGGCTTCCCAGTACGGATTTTCGGGGTCGAATCGCAGAAATTCTGCGAAAAGAAGGGAAATTGCGTCTGCGGCACCCATGGCTCCACCCGGGTGACCGGACTTTGCCTTCTGCACCATGGCAGCGGAAAGGATTCGAACGTTGTCAGCCGCTTTCGTAACCAGCCTATCTTCCACTTTTTAACCTCTCTTTATAATTAGGGCGATGAGCCGCCCATAAAATAAGCGACGCAAATTTAGTTTTTTTTCACCACCCTCACAAGGTAAACATCTGTAAAACACCTTATAATCTCCTTATATTAGTGAAAAATGTTTTACCAAAACCGTAGAAATAAATGGGCATTTTATATCTATTTTTGGGACAGGAAAAACAAAGGTATCTTAAAATGCTAAAAAATATTTACAAAGCTTGTTTCATCGCCTTGGCGGGTCTCGTTGGAACAGCCAACTCCCTTGAAATCCGCCCCTTCTTCGAACTGCTTTTCCCCACTAAAGTTAATATCAATCACGAGAAGGCCGGAAAAGAAACCAACACCAAGATGAATTCCGACATGGAATACATGGGCGGTGCAGAAGTTTTGTTCTCTCCCGTCATTCCCATCCGCTACGGTTTCGGTCTCGGCGCCAAGTCTGCCCAGCAAAAGGGCGACACCATCATTACTCCGGCCATGCTTCCTCTCTGGGGCGCCATCACTTACGATCCGCTCAAGGGCAGGTATGCAGTCTCCCCCTACGTAGTGGCAAGAGCAGGAACTCTGATGCCCCTGACCGGCAACGGCAACTGGTGGGAAAAGCCTCTCAACTTTAGCGTCAGCGGCGGTATCGGAGCCATCTTCCCCTACAATATCGGCCTCGAAGTCATTTATGACTATACCTCCGTTCTCAAGTCCTTCAAGAGCCTCGACACTAAATTCCGCGTTTCTTCCGGTCGCGTAGGCGTCGCCCTTTCTGTCGGCTTCAACATTGGCGGCGAAAGCGCCCCGAAATCCGAAGAACCCAAGGCCTACGACGCTTCTGCATTCTCTACAGAAGAAACCCCGACCGAACAGCCAACCGAATCCCAGGAATCTGGCTTTGACTATTCCGGTGGCGCTTACGAATCCACCGAAACCGACACGACAGCCACAACCGATTACGGCTATGGCGCCTCCGAAGAAACTTCTTCTGAATCTACCGCAGACAGCGCTGCCAGCGAACCCGAAGCTACCGAGCCCGTAGCCGAAGAAAGCGCCGCAGAAGAAGCTGCCGCCGAACCGGAAGCGGAACCTGCCGCAGAACCGGAACCCGAGCCCGAAGCAGAACCTGCTCCGGAACCGGAACCCAAGCCTGCAGCAAAGAAGAAGGCTGCCAAGAAGACCACCAAGAAATCTTCCAAGAAGTCAAGCAAGAAGTCTTCTAAAAAGTCTTCCAAGAAATCAAGCAAAAAAAAGAAGTAATGCTCACACGAAATTGAAAACTGAATAAGTTAACAACGAACCAGGCGCCCGAGGGCGCCTTCATTATTTATATTTATAAAATGAAAGCTTTTATAACAGGACTTTTAAAGAATCTCGCCCATCCGGGCACGATTATCGGACTTATTGTCGCACTCGCCATACCATTCCTTATTTACCTGGGCCCCAATGTAGGCCATAAGGATACCATCAAGTATTTGGACCTGAACCTGCCTCTGCCCCTATTCTTGGTGCAGCTCGTTGCGGCCATCGTCCTGTTTTCTTCGCTGAACAAGGACTTTAGGGAATGGCTTAAGGGAATCCTCCCCGAAAAGAGCTTTTCAATTCTGACGCTGGTTTTTGCCGCAGTCATCACGATTTTTGCAGCCACCCAGATCGAAGCCCGTCACCGCGTACAAAGCGACGAAAGCGTTTTCATGTCCGTCGCCCAGAACATGTACTACAACCATGAATCGGGCACCTGCAACCAGGGCTATTTCGAAAACGGCAAGCTGAAATGCGTCGCTACTTCCAACAGTTTCAAGACCAAGGGACTAGCCTTCTTATACCTGCTGGGCATGCCGCTCCTGGGTAACAACCTGCACTGGATTTTCCACATGGAGCTCCTGATGCTCCCGCTAGCCATGCTCCTGATGTTCCTCGCCATCGTGGCATGGACCCGGCAACCCCTGCTAGCCTTCTTCGCATCGCTCCTTACGGCATTGCAGCCCACGGTTCTGTTCCAGTTCCGCGCCATGTCGGTGGAACCCCTCTACATTTTCCTCTCTGCCCTCTCGCTCTTGATTTTCAAGTGGGCCTATGACCGCAATACCGTCAAGCATTGGGCAATCCTCGCACTTTCCTTGGCCTTTTTTGCCCAGACCCGACAAGAGACCGCCTTCTGTCTTTTCGCATTCATCCTCTTCGCCCTCCCCAAAATCCTGGACAGCAAGAGCGCCAAGGCTCCGGTCTTCTTCGTCACACTTTCGTTCTTTTCGATTCCAGCACTTCTGACCATCAGCTACTTCCAGGGTTTCGGTTTCCAGGGTGGCGAATTCGAGGCACACGGCCACTTCTTTGAAGACCTGGCCCGCAACTGGGAAGAAATGACCAAGCCGCTCACCAAGAACGGAGAGCTTGAAAATCCCTTCCTCACTTACTTCAATTACCTGTTTGCAGCAGGAGCCCTCTACCTGCTGGTACGCACTATTATCGGAATCAAGAAAAAGAATTTCTTCTACCTCGAAATCCTTGCGTTCCTGCTCCTGTACCACATCCAGACTTACATGATCCTCGAAAACGTTTCGGGTGACTTCAGCATTCAGATTAACCAGCGCTACAGCCTGGTGATGCTGCCCTCCATGGCATTTGTCGCGGCACTCCCCGTCGCCCACCTGGTAGAAAAGCTGATTGAATCCATGAACGGGAAAGAGGCCAAGCAGAATGCGGCGACAGCCATCCTTGCGACCTTGGTAACGGCCCTGCTTTTTACCGGCTGGACATTCCACTACAAAGAAGACTTCAACAAGAACATTATGTACAACCGCAACCACCTTACCACGGAAGAACATGAAATTCTCTCGTGGCTTGCAGAACAGTCCCCCAAGGAACGAATGTTCATTTACGGACGTCCTTGGCACTTTGTGGGTTACGGCATTTCGTCCATTCATTACGATCGCGCCCGTCAAATGAGTTCCGAGGCGCTCAAGAAACTGATTGACAAGTACAAGGGCGAAGTCTACTACATTCGCGGTCTCGATTGCTGGGATAGCCACACCTACCACAAGAAAGCCGTGGAACACCGCATCGCCACCACCTGCGACATCTTTGAGCGCGACATGGATCTGGAAGGTGTCAAGAACATCCTGATTACCAACAACTACTGGGTGCAAATCGCCAAGTTCAATGGTCGCAAGGAATTCAATCCGAAAAACATTATTGCCGTAAGCGACCCAGAATTAAGAATCGCCACTGAAGATCCCGTCATCAAGCAGTCACTATTCTACCAATTCAACCTGAAAGAAACTGCCGCTGTTGCAAACCAATGGGATTACACGATTCTTTTCAACGGCGATACCATTGCGCACGCCCCCTATTCCAACGGAGACTTTAGCGGAAGCATCTCCCAGGACAGATTGCTGCCCGGCTACAACCAAATAGAATACATCGTGCAAAACCGCGAAAGCGGCAAACTCATGGCAGACATTTCAAAGTTCTATTTCAACAAGTGGACAGCAGCAGCCGTTCAGCTGACCGAACTCCCCTACGTAAGCCACAAGCAAGGCTGGGGCAAGCTCCATAAGAACCAGAGTATCGAAGGCAACCCCTTCAAGGTAGGCGGCAAGTTATACAGCGAAGGTTTTGGAACTCACGCCTCTTCCGAAACAGTCTTCAGCATCGAAGGCAAATACAAGAAATTCAAGATGGATTTCGGCCTCGACGAAGAATCCCTCTGTAGCGACGGCGTCCAGTTGCAAATCATTGCCGACGGCAACATTCTTTTCGACAGCGGTCGCTTTAACCTCGGTAATTTAATGACAGCCGAAGTAAATGTCGAAAACATGCAGACGCTTACCATCAAGACCAACGCCCTTGAAAATAAGGACTGCGATCACGTCGACATCATCAATCCCGTGCTTATTCCCTAGGTAGACAATGCTGTTATCTGTAATCATCCCAGTTTACAACGAAGAAGAAATCGTCGCCGAAACCTACAGGGTACTGGAAGAAGAACTCAAGGACGTGGAACACGAGCTCATCTTTGTAAACGACGGTTCCAAGGACAAGACCCGCGAAATCGTGGAAGCCCACTTGCCCCAGAATCCGAACAACATGATTATCAACTTCAGCCGCAATTTCGGCCACCAGGCCGCATTCAGCGCAGGCCTCGATCATTCTACGGGCGATGCCGTGGTGATTATCGACGGCGACTTGCAGGATCCACCCAGCCTGATTCACGAAATGCTTGAAAAATGGCGCGAAGGCTATCAGGTCGTTTACGCACAGCGCAACAAGCGCAAGGGAGAAACGCTGTTCAAGCGCTTTACGGCATTCGCCTTCTACCGTCTAATCGGCAAGCTCACCAGCATAGACATTCCGCCTGACACCGGCGACTTCCGCCTCATGGACCGCTGCGTGGTGAATCAGCTGAAGAACCTCCCGGAACGAAGCCGTTTCTTGCGCGGGCTCGTTTGCTGGGTCGGATTCAAGAAGATTGGCGTCAAGTACGACCGCGCCGAACGTACTGCAGGCACTTCCAAGTACCCGCTCAAGAAGATGGTGCGACTCGCCCTCGACGGCATTACCGGTTTCAGTTCCGCACCGCTCAAGATTAGTTTCTACGCAGGGTTATTCGCAACGATTATCGGCCTCGGGGTTCTCATCTGGTCCATTCTGGAAAAGTTCCTCAGCCCCGCCACGACGGTTCCCGGCTGGGCATCCCTCATGACGGCCATCGTATTCTTTGGCGGTGTACAACTGATGTCCATCGGAATCATGGGCGAATACATCGGCCGCATTTACGACGAAGTTAAACAGCGTCCGCTCTACATTGAAGACAAGAAGAATTAATTATGAAGAACAAACTATTTGTTATGAGTGCCGCCAGCGGCGCAGGTAAGACCACCCTCAAGGATCTGGTCATCAAGGATTTCCCGGATATCAAGTATTCCATTTCGGCCACCACGCGCAAGCCGCGTGAAGGCGAAGTGAACGGCGTCCACTATTTCTTCAAGACTAAAGAAGAATTCGAAAAGCTCATCAAGGAAGACGGGCTGATTGAATGGAACGAAGTTCACGGCAACTACTACGGCACCCCCAAGAGCTTTGTGGAACAGACTCTCGCCGAAGGCAATCGCGTCCTGTTTGACCTGGACGTTTTCGGCAAGGTGAACTTCGACAAGGTTTATCCGGATGCAACAGGCATCCTGATTTTGCCGCCCAGCGAAGAAGAACTTGAAAAACGCTTGCGTGGCCGCGGGACCGACTCCGAAGAAGTCATTCAGCTCCGCCTGCACAACGCCAAGAAAGAAATGGAATTTGCCAAGACGCAGGGCAAGTACGAATACATCATCATCAACGACGACTTGCAGCGCGCCGCCAACGAACTCCGCGAGATACTTAAAAAGAAAGACTAAAGCTTGATGCTCGCCCGTTTGAGGCGATCATTCAAGGCCATACCGACTCCGACATTCGGAATCGGGTCTACTAGAATCAACTCGTACTTGGGGTCATCCAAGTCGTGCATATAAGCGTACAGCTTGGCTGTCGCCTCAAGCATATCGCCCGATTCCGACAGATTCAGCGTTGCAGGAATCACGCCGGGGCGATTGCCGAAGGCAATCCGCACGCAGTGTTCCGGCAGCGTAAAGCCAGCGGGGATTTCGCCATAGAGCAGCGGAACCTGCGGGCGGTAGTGCGTATCGCACTGCCCCGGCGCTAGCATAGCTTGCCCAGGCTTAGACGTCGATTCCTTAATCTTCACGTCACCGATGACTTTTGCAATCATCTCGGGTGTAATCGCACCCGGTCGAAGCACCGTCGGCTCGCCCACTAACGAGACAATCGTACTTTCTACGCCCACGTTGCAGGGGCCGCCATCGACAATGCCAGCCAAGCCACGGTCGGCGAGCTGTGCCGCGACATGTTCGGCCGTCGTCGGGCTCACATGCTTGAACAAGTTCGCGCTAGGGGCAGCGAGCGGCACGCCCGCCTTCCAGATAATTTCTTGCGCCACCGGATGCGACGGGAATCTCACCGCGACAGAAGGGAGCCCGCTGGTACACAGATCCGGGATGCAGTCCTTCTTGGGCAGAATCATCGTCATCGGACCCGGCCAATAGGCTTTCGCCAAGGCATAAGCCGCGTCCGGAATGTTCTTCGCAATATCGGCCAACTGGGCCACATCGCAAATGTGGACAATCAGCGGATCGAAAGTCGGGCGTTCCTTGATTGCAAAAATCTGCGCCAGAGCCTTCGGCTCATAGGCGTTTCCGGCGAGTCCGTAAACCGTCTCGGTCGGAATCGCGACCACCTGCCCATCATGAAGCAGGCGCGCGGCATCGTCAATACTTGTCCAAGGAGGAAATTGCATGATAGCCCAAAAATAAAAAAATCGCGAGACATGCTCGCGATCAAAAAATGTTAGAAGCAGATCCCCACCCTGGTGGCCATGCGCACTAAGCACTTCCCCAAAGAGGATAACTCTACTAAGGTGCTAAAGCACCTAGTATCGTATAAAAGTGCTAAGTGCTGTCCGCCGAACCAAGTTCGGGATGACATTGAGGGCTAAGCTTCTGCCGGAGCGGCTTCTGCAGCCGGGGCTTCTTCCTTGTCCTTGCGGCCAAAGGCAAACACCTTGTCGCAAGCCGTGTTGAAGCGCTGCCAGGTCTTTTCGGAATGTTCGCGAGGCACAGCGCCCACTTCCTTCCACAAACGACGCAGGTGCTTCACCTTGTTCATCGAGGCACCGACAGTCTGTTCGCTCAAGTCAGTGAGCAAGTCTTCAGCCTGTTCGCAGAGCAACAGCTTCTTCTGCAAGTTGTTCTGGCGAGCCTGTTCCTGAATATCGAGCTGGTCACGACGGCGGGTAAAGAAATCATCGCAAGCTTCTCGGAACTTCTTGTAAAGATCCATATCTTCGATGCCGCAGAATCCAAGTTCGCGCCATTCCTTCTGGAGTTCGCGAACCGCGTCGGCAAGCTGGTTAGAGCCTGCGCTTTCAGCAAACTGGCGGACCTTTTCGATCATGGCATTCTTCTTTTCCTTGATCACGTCAAGGCCCTGAGCCAAAGTCGAATCGGCGTGAGCGAGGCGTTCGAGAATCTTGTTGTAAATCGTATTGTAGCGATTGCTGATGGATTCAATTGCTTCTTTCGGAACCATGCCTGCAGCCTTCCATTCGGCTTCTACGGCCTTCAGTTCGTCAAGAGAACCCTGGCCGGCAGCTTCCATGGCTTCCAGCTTTTCGCAAATTGCAGTCTTCGCTTCCAGATTCTTCTGCTTCGAGGCATCCATTTCTTCGAAGTGGGCGCGCTTCTTTTCGAAGAAGCTGTCGCAAGCGGTACGGAAGCGATTCCAAATTTCGTCGGACTTGCTCTTGGGCACAGGGCCAACAGCCTTCCAGGATTCCTGGAGTTGTTTTAATTTGTTCGAAGTAGCATTCCAGTCGTTGGATTCCTTGAGGGCTTCGGCTTCCATGCAGAGGGCAACTTTCTTTTCGTAGTTGGCTTCGCGGTTTTCGTCTTCGGCCTTCAGGTTTTCCTTATGCTGGGCATAGTAGGCAGCCGTTGCCGCCTTGAAGCGTTCGGTCAAGGCAGCCACGTTTTCCTTGGGCACCATGCCGATGGACTTCCACTGTTCCTGGATTTCCTGCATCGCCTTGTACTTGTCCTTCCAGAACATTTCCGTGTTCTTGACAAGTTCTTCAATCTTGGCGCAAAGGGCTTCCTTTTCTGCCAAGTTCTTCTGGCGTTCCGCGGTCATCTCTTCAATGAAGGCGGCGCAGTTATCCTTAATCTTTTCATAGTTGCTCTGGAAGTGGTCGCGGTATTCCTGCAACTTGGCTGCAGAGATAGGTCCGATTTCTTTCCAGCGGTTCGTAATATCCTTGAGCTTGGCAAGAACAGCCTGGCTACCTTCTTCCTTGGTCAAAGCGTCCATTTCAAGGAGCAGGTCGTCGCGGTCCTTTTCGTTATGCCAGTTTTCCCACTGCTGCATTTCCTGGAAACGAGACGTTGCAGCCTTGTATTCCTGCCACAGGTCGTGATACTTGAACTTGTTTTCGCCAACGATTTCTTTCCACTGCTGGTAGAATTCGCGTACCTTCTTGTTCAAGTCGCGGAAGTCTTCATTTTCGTCAAGGGCCTTTACCTTTTCAATAATGGCCTTGAGCTTTGCAGAATTTTCTTCGAAGCGCTTCTGGGAATCTTCTTCGTAAGCGGTAATCTTAATCGAGAGTGTATTGCGGAGCGCATTGTAGGACTGCAGCATGGGATCTTCGCCTTCCAGAAGCGGAAGCTTTTCCCATTCGCGAACGATAGCATGCAAATGCTTCTTCGTCATATCGTTAGCGTCAGAATCAGCAAGGGCCTTAAGGCGTTCCAGCAGTTCCGGTCGCACCGATTCGTCGGTAGCTTCGGGCACATTCACAACCACTTCCTTCACCTTGCGCAAGTCCTGCACCTTGAAAGTCGCATTGTTGTAGCGCTTGGTCCAGACGGCATCCATCAGGGCCTTGCCTTCGGCGCATTCAGCAAGAATGGCATCGACGCGTTCGGCGTTGTCAGCCACCTTATTTTCAGAAATCAAGGTTTCAAGTTCTTCGAGAGCTGCAGTAAGAGAAGCAATCTTCGCCTGCTTTTCGGCTTCGGCCTTTTCGGCAGCGATGCGAGCGGCATCCGCTTCGTCACAGAACTTCTTGAAGCTCGCATAAACTTCGTCAATCGTCGCCTGCTTGTCGCCCATGCCAAGCTTTGCGGCTTCTTCCATCAGAGAATCAAACTGGGACTTGACAGCCAGGGGATCTTTCTGTGCTGCCAAGAAATGAGCTTGCTGTACAAGAGCTTCGCGCTTGCTTGCCAAGAGTTCGGCCGCCTTTTTGCCGTTGTCTTCAGCGTCTTTTCTTGCGCGGATTCTTTCGCTTGCAGCCTTGCGAACTTCGGGCTGTCTGGAGTTCTTTGCGATATCCTGGAGCAAGGAGTCAGAGGTCACCTTGCGTGCAGCCGTCATTGCGATATCTTCGTCCAGGTCGCGGTTAGCGGCAAGGGCAAGAATCGACTGCTTGGTACAAATCTTTACGAGTTCGGTACGAACGAGGCCAGAAGTGTTGACACCCTTGAGCAGGTCTTCGGCATAATGCGTATCCTTAACATCTTGCAGATAAGCGAGATCCTCGGCACTCGGTTGGGCCTCGTTTTTAAGCTTCTTGACCACTTCTTCCAAATAGCGAGTCTTTGCCGTACGCTTCACATCTTCGTCGGAATCATTTTCCGAAATCTTCTTTAAAGAAGCAATAATCGTCAACTTCTTAACGGCAGCCATCCTCACAGAGGCTTCGGTATCGGACTCGGCAATGCGTTCCAGGACATCCTGGTTATCCGCACCCAATTCAGCGATAGCTTCCAGTCGCTTTTCGGGGTTGGAATTTTGCCACTTCGGTTTAAAGGCGTCAAATAAGCTCATAGAGATCTCCAATAGTATGGCAACTCCCAAAGGGGAATTGCATACTATAATCTAACAAAAAAAGTTTTTTGAAACAAAAAAGATTGTAAAATAGGCGCTTTTTGCGGTATTAACTATCTTTTAGCCCGTGACAAAACGAATCCCAAAACTTAGCGCCCCGGAAGAGGTACATCAGAAACTCAAATCCGAATTGTTAACGGATTTTTGCGAAGTGTACATTCCCATGGCCCCCGATGTATACACCTACGGAGTCCCCGCAGGCCATCGTCTTACACGCGGAGACGTTGTATGGGTTCAATTTGCCACCCGTAAAAAGCCGGCCCTCGCTGTGGTTTCCAAAGTCCACCAGAACCGCCCCAACTTTGACGTGCGCCCCGCTTACCCGCACCAGTCCGGCTACCGTTTTAGCGAACGCTACATGGAAATGCTCGAATGGACGGCGCGGTATTACATTAGCACACCCATGAAGTCGCTGTTCGTGTTCTGGCCCAGCGACTTCGAGAAGTATCTGGATGCTTTGGCTTTTGCAAAGGGGGAAGCCTCCATAACGCCCCCGAATTCCCAAAGCACGTCATCCTGGAGCAACGCGACGGGATCCACAAAAGCAGTCCTGGATCCCCTCCCTCGTTTCACTCAGTCGAGGATGACTGCAGCAAACATCCCAGCACTAACATTAGAACAAACTAACGCATTCAACACACTCTGCGAAGAACTGAACAAGACCGGATTCCGCGGCGTATTGCTGCACGGCGTCACAGGCTCGGGCAAGACTCGCGTTTATCAGGAACTCGCCCGCGAAGCGCTCAAGCAGAACAAGAAAGTTTTAATTCTCGTGCCCGAAATCGGGCTTACCCCGCAAACCCTCAAGCGCTTTGAAGATTTTCTGCAAGTTCCGATTGTGGTTTTGCACTCGGCGCTTTCCGCACCAAAGAAGCGCGAAGGCTACGTCTCGATTTTAAAGGGTGATGCGCAAGTGGTTCTCGGCACCCGCAGCGCGATTCTTGCACCATTTGATTTCGACTTGGTGATACTCGACGAAGAACACGATACTTCCTTCAAGCAGCAGGATCCGGCGCCGCGTTACCACACCCGCGAAATGGCATTCCATTTGGCATACAAATACGGCGCCCTCGTGGTTCTCGGCAGCGCCACGCCTTGCCTCGAGACATTCTATAACGCGCAGGCAAAAAATTTAAAGATCGTCTCGCTCAAAGAACGCGCCACACAGGCGCCACTCCCGAAAGTGCAAATCGTAGACATGGGCAAGATGCGCCAGCAAAAGGGCATCCTCTTGTCGCCCACGCTGCGCGAGGCTTTGACCGATTGCATTGAACGCGGCGACCAAGCGATTATCCTCATGAACCGCCGCGGCTTTTCGAAGATGCGCGTGTGTACCGAATGCGGCGAGACGCTTTACTGCAAGCATTGCCACATTCCTCTCGTTTACCATAAGCAGTACCGCTCGCTCATGTGCCACTACTGCGCCGCCCTTTACCCGGTGAACACACCGTGTAGCGCCTGCGGCGCCGAAACTTACGAGTTTGTGGGCGGCGCCATCGAGATGCTCGAAGAAGAAATCGCCGAATGGATTCCGAATGCGAAAGTGATTCGCATGGACCGCGACACCACGCAGAACGTAGGTGCCAGCGAAAAGATTCTCGATGCATTTCGCAACCGCGAATACAACATTCTAATTGGAACGCAGATGGTCGCCAAGGGCCACGACTTCCCAGGTGTGCAATTAGTCGGGGTCGTTGGCGCCGATAGCGGGCTTGGCATTCCCGACTTTCGCTCCACCGAAAGACTTTTCCAACTGCTCAGCCAGACTGCAGGGCGCGCGGGTCGTGCCGGCGGCGAAGGCCAAGTACTCATTCAGACGCTCAAGCCGAGCGAACCCGTAATGCAGTTTGCCGTGAACCATGACTTCAACGGTTTTGCGAACAAGGAAATGGAAGACCGGCGCGCCGCCTTCTACCCGCCCTTCTGCAAGCTCGTGGAAATCAGCTGCGGCAGCCGCGACGAAGACTTATTGCGCCACACCGTCGAACGGCTCGAAGCCCTTCTCCGTGCGAACAAGAATCTCATGGTGCTCGGCCCTGTGGACGCCTTTGTCCCCGTCGTGCAAAACACCCACTGGGCCAAGCTTTACATCAAGACCCAGGACCTAGCGCCTGTACGCAAAATCCTGCACCCCATCATCAACGGCGCCAAGCCCTGGGTGCAAAACGTGGAAATTAAAGTAGAAATCGAATAATTTCTGTTTTGTACAGGCCAATTCTATTTGCACAACGTTTTTAGCCTGTACAAATTCGCTAAAAAAAATGTTTGACATCCTAAAAAAGGCGTTTTGTACAGGCCAAACAGGCGTAAGCCCTGCTTTTAACCTGTACCAGCAGCAAAACAATCTTCATTTTTTCAAAAAAAAGAAAAATGGTACAGGCCATTTCCGCCATTACACGTTATCTAGCCTGTACAGCCCCTCAAAAAACATTTAAAACAAACTAACGTTATCGTTAAAGTCAACGTTAAAGCGGGAACTTCGGGTAGTTTTCGCGCACGTACTTGCTCGGGTAAGCGTTAAAATGCCACCACTCGCTGCCGAGCGGGACCCAGCCCGCCCCGCGCATGATCTTGCGAAGCTTGTTACGGTTATCCACCTGTTCTTGCGTCAAGCGACCGCTCTTTAAAGCTTCCGCTTCGCCGACTTCGCCCGCGCAGCGTTCAAAAGAATCAAAGTCCGTGCCCATGTCAAGCAAGTTGCCATCGGCATCGGTAATGCTCAAATCCAGCGCCAAGCCAAAGTTATGGAGCCCGCCGGTGGCCGGCGAAGACACGTAGGCAGAATAAGGCGTACCACGCACCGTCTTTCGCAAAGCCTCCTGCGCATACAGCGGTCGCGACGCGTCAAAAATCACGAGTTCGGAACCAGGCATTTCGCGTTCCATCATCTTCACGGCCTTGCGAAGTTTTGCTGCGGCATCCTTATGCACAAAGGCACGCTGCACACCGCAGTACAAGTCATGCCCCGTCACATTTTCGAAGGTCGCATAACGCAAGTCCATGCGCACACCCTTCAGGCGCGTAATTTCGACCATGTTGGAATCCGCCGTCGCAAATGCAATCCACTTTTTGACGGAACTGCAATAACGCAGGGGTTTTTCGGGCTTCGGCGGGACAAACAGGGAATCTGTCTCATGGGCAAAAACAGATATGCAAACGATGCAAACCGTTAAAAGAATCGCTTTAATGGATAGCTTTGCCACTTCTCTAGAAAGTTATTTCTACGCCAAACTGCGGATAAAGCCCCATGCCCTTCGCCATAAAGGGAACCAGGTCATAACCGTCGGTAGAATCATCGTTGTTATCGCGGGTCACCCAAGAACGTTCACGGGCGTTTTCGCCACCCAAGAATTTAAGAGCATCTACATCGAGGTTAGCAAAGATGTTGTCCAATTCCACAAAGAAACGCGCTTTCCAAGAGAACGGCTTATGACCCACAAGGTCGAGGTTCACGCGAGCATCAGTACGGAACATATCCGTAAACTGGTTCAAATCCCTCAGACGGCGAGTTCCGTTAGAATGGTCCTTGATATCAGAGGGGGTAATCTCGTAGTAATACAGCGGACGATGCAATGCAGCATGGTGCGTGATAATCACCGATATAATCGAGTCCTTGCGCGGGTAATAGCGGAAGTGAGACAAGATATCCAAACGGGAATTGGCTTCCCACGGGAGAGACTTGCCGCCATCCAGTTCGTATTCACCATAAACGGAACTGATATTGGAAGCCATGGAGAAATGGTGGGAAGTCTTGAGTTCCACCGTACCCGAAACACCGGCCACCCAAGCATAATCAACCGGAGTCACATCATTGTACTGGGCATAAGCCTTGGGCATAGGCAAAAGCGGATCCGGGTAGTAGCGGCCAAAACCGGAACCCTGGGCCACCAAGTACTTAGAATTGTAACCCAGACCAAGCTTACCAGACACGCCCGATTCCAAGCGGCCAGTCAGCTCACCGTCATCATAATACGGTTTCCAGTCGCTACGATAAGCGGCATTGGCCAAAAGTCTCCAGAAAGCGGTATCGACTTTAGAAAGATTCTGGTCGAAATCAAGAGAAGCAGTCGGAGCAGCCTTGCCCTCGCTTACATCGGCGATGGCACCCAAAGAAAGAATCTTTTGGGAATAATCGCTCTGCCAGTTCATGCGGCTCACACCAGACCAAACACCGGCATTGAAATCATCCTTTTCCGTACCGCCAAAATCCTGGTACTTGCGTTCTACAATATGATGTTCATAGAGCAATGCATTGCTCAGCTTGGCGCCCAAGATTTGACCTTTCTGTTTCTTTTCAAGTCCTCCGGTCAAAGTGGTATGCGTCTGTTCATAGCCGTCAATGAAAGTGGCTGCATCCTTGGAATTCGCCGTACTGCGGAAACCGGTAGTATCGCGGAGCGTGTCGCCAAGGACTTCCCGCACAATACCGGCATGAGCAGAAAGCCCATCACGAGCATTGTATTCGGCGCCAACCACCAAATACTGTTGCTTGCCTTCGATAATGTCAATGGAATTCACCTCGTCAACGGCCTTCGAAGTATCTTGATGAATGCTGTATTCATCGGAACTGTACAAGGTACGAAGCGCCCAGGTATTTCCGCTGGAATCAGAACCGTTGAACTGCGCATAGACATCGTAAGCTTCCAAGTCAAATTCGTCAGCAGACTTCACCTTGCAGTTATCTACGCATTCGCCACCACGCTTCCTGAATTCCGTAAAGAACTTTTCGCCCATATTCTTGAGCATTTCCGGATTAAGCCTACGGAAGGCAAAGCGGAAGCTATCCCAGAACAGCCAGGGAGCATCCACCGTCACTTCTTGCAGCGTAATACCGACCGTTCCACGGAGACCCCAATCGCCCTTGGTCTGTTCAGGAATATACTGTACCGAGGTTGCAAGTCCCTGACCGATGGGGCCTTCGCCGTAATTGTCATGAATTTCTATTCCGCTCAATATATGGGGATTAATGACTGAAAGGTTTCCAGGGAAACCTACATCCAGGTGACGCATGTTCGGAACGCGGAGTTGTCCCAAGTGATAAGCCACATCTCCAGCACGTGAACCTTCGTAATAAAGGGCGCTACTAAAATCCTTCTGTCCCGAAATACCCGGCATCTGGCTCAGGTGTTCCGTTACATCGAAACGCATGCCGGCTGCATCTTCAAGTTTGTCGAGATTCACCTTGCGTTCAAAGTTCCACTGAACCTTGTCGCCACCTCCACCGATCACGGTGCTCGTACCCAAGTTGCGCACATCGGAGGTAGTCTGCATGGTCACAACCATGTCAAAAAGGTCGGCATAATCCTGCAGTTCCACCTGCACACTATCAAAGCCGTCTTTCTTAAACAACAGAATCGCGTTCCTAGAATCAACAGTCAATTCAAAACGGCCATCGGAACCCGTCTCGCCCAGCTTTTTGCCAGACAAATAAGTAATCGTGGCATCCTTAATCGGCAAATCTGTTTCAGATTCCAGGACCACACCCACAATCAAGGTCGGGGTCGCGGCAAACAAGAATGTCGCAAAAAACAGGACAAAAACGAGCAGGGAACGAATTCTCATGAGTAACAAAGTAGAAAAAAACAAATCGCAATGTTTAAAATTTCACCTACCAACCAAGGTAATTATTTGTTACAGAGGGGCTAAAATGCCGTCCCATCCCATGCCTTAGCCACTGCTAACGTGCTGAATCCAGCCACTCTCACATTTGACACCTGGCATGTATTTGTTCCATAGGGTTGTTCCCTCGCCAACTCGATGTTATCCATTACTATAGGATCCTTCGAAAATGTTCCATATCCAAGATAGGTATCTTCTACGTACAGATAGAAAACTAGTTCTTCTCTATCAAAAACAATTTTAAAATGACCTTTTCCTGAAGTCCAGCCCGCCCAATAATAATGCAATGTGGAATCATCCAACTTAGACGTACTCATTTCTACTTCTGGTGTAAATGATGTTACGTATTCTCCAACTTCTACTACCGGAGACCTATTTGAAGCATACATATGCTGCCTCATACGGTACATACCATCCTTTCCAGTCCTTATATTTAAATCTCTCGCATAACCACCAGACAGATTGGGTTCAAAATAAATTACCAAATACCTAAAATCTGAAGTAGACGGCATACCTTCCAATTCTACGACCACAGGGCTTCCGGATGTTGTTGCAGAATACACGGTGTTTCCCAAATCAACAAATAATTTTCCCTCTTTCAGAACACTAGAATTAAAAGAACTACTAGACTTCGGCGCCACAGCAGAAGAACTACTTGATAAAGGAGTCGTTTGCGCATTTCCCTTAAGGCAACGAACCGACATTCCATAAGTATTTGCGGAAGCATCTGTATAATCATACAATACGTCATTATCACTCAAAAGGCAACGATATTCATTTGCATCTGCCGTCCAATACAAGCCATGCGTTGGAGATCCACAGAACAAGACGCTTCCAAAATAATGGCTAGGCAGTCCTGAAAAGCCAACAAGATCCGTACCTTTAGAAACAGAAGAAATAGCATTCCATACGCCCAAAGCCTTCAAGCTCGTACCAACAGCCTCCGTTCCGTTAACACCATCCACATAGTCATTCAAAACATTCCATTCTTTTTCACTCGGCAAATGCCAACCTGTCGGGCAAACAGACGTTGCTTCACTTTGCAAATACAATCGACCATATATTCTACAACTATCTGCTGATTTGTTATGACATTGACTTTTTGCGCTTGCATAATTCAAGTTTTGAGCCATCCAGGTCTGCGTTCCAATTTCAACAGTTCGATACACTTGATCATCACGCGTATCCAACAGTTCTCCGTACTTACCGGCAGCAAACATCGTCTGGTTCAAATATTCCGTAGTCACACAATTATATACAGAGCAATCATATTTTCCTTTAAGCGCAGCACTACTCGAAGACTTTACAACACTACTTGACGATTTCACTGTACTACTAGAAGACTTCGCGACACTACTCGACGATTTCACCGTACTGCTCGAAGACTTTACGGCACTACTCGACGATTTCGCCATACTACTCGAAGACTTCGCGACACTGCTCGACGATTTCACCACACTACTTGAAGATTTCACAACACTTGCAGAGGAAGCCGCCACACTACTTGAGGACTTTACTTTATTTTTTTCATCTTCACCAGATGACTTTTCAGAATCTTCAGAGAGGCCTACATCTTCAGAAGACGCCTCCGAACTACTAGAAATATCATCTTCTAACACATCCTCCACATTTTTTAAAGAAGATGAATCAAAATAAGCTTCATGGCGAGCCCCTTCTATGCAGCGCACAGAAACCCTAGAATTATTCAAGTAATTAACATCTGCATCTTTAACAAAATCATCATTTTCAAAAGACAACACATAGCCTACAAGCATCGTCGCAAAGGATTCCCGAACCGTATCAGCAACGCCCCAAAAATACGCGTTATCCTGAACATTGCAAAAAGATCCATGACAAATACCCGCAGGAAGAGCCTTAAATCCATAGGGATCGTTTCCAGAAGCGACAGCAAAACGAATATCGTCCTTAGAAACTTCCACCATCGAATCAGCCTCGATCCACCCATCCGCAGACTTCAGGTTCTTACCGACTTCTCCCTTATTACCATGGGAAGCTACGTAATCCTTCAAAATTTTCCATTCACTTTCAAACGGAACATGCCAACCTTCAGGGCACAAGGCTCTAAGACTATCATAAATTTCCTGATTGCCATAGGCCTTATCGCTCTTATGTACTTTTACAACGCTTGCAGCATCATACAACCGTCCGTATTTGTCACACAACAAACTCTTTTCTGACGGGCACTTTCCCTTTCCGTCATTATAATTAAGGTTTTTCGCCAGCCATTTTTGCGTACCGATTTGAACAACTTCGTAAACCTGATTATCGCGGGCATCAACAATCGTTTCCTTCGCATTGGAATCCAATACTTCTATCGGTTCCGACACAAGAGCTTCGTATTTATCTTCGTATTCGGCCTGGTAATCGGTGCAAGCCACCAGACTAAAGACAACACCTAGAGAAGCAAGCAAAGACTTTTTCATAGAAATTCCTAAAATACGATAGAAATGCCCACGCAAACAAGACCCGCAGCCGCGACGCCCATAGAAATATTTCTATAGGTCTGGTACTTGCCCGCATCATCGTGATTTTTTTCATATTCGGCTTTATTCGCCGGTTCCTTTCTGGTAACGTCTTTCGCCTTGGAATCAAAGACATAGGTCATAACGCCACCCGCGACAGAAACAGCGGCTCCAATAGAAATCGGAACCCAATGAATCTTTGTTCCGCCAGAGGCTTCCTTATTTTGTTCTGATTTCTTTTCTGTAACACTTTGTGCAGCTGCTTTCGCTTGCGCATCTTTCTTTTCCGCTTCAGCAGCCTTACGCTTACGCTCTTCTTCTTTGGCCTTACGCTCTGCCTCAGCTTTCGCCTTGCGTTCGGCTTCCAGCTTGGCCTTACGCTCTGCCTCAGCCTTCGCCTTGCGTTCGGCTTCCAGCTTGGCCTTACGCTCTGCCTCAGCCTTCGCCTTGCGTTCGGCTTCCAGCTTGGCCTTACGCTCTGCTTCTTCCTTCGCCTTGCGTTCGGCTTCCAGCTTGGCCTTACGATCCGCCTCAATCTTCGCTTTTCGTTCGGCTTCTAGTTTCGCCTTACGTTCAGCATCTTCTTTTGCCTTGCGTTCGGCAGCAACCTTACGTGCTTCAGCAGCATGCTCCTTTACCTTCTGCTTCTTTTCTTGGATAGAAGGCCCGTCATACTCTGCCGGAGTATCCCAATCATCAGACGACGACACATCAGCATCATCCCAAATGTCCGCAAAGGCGGCATTACTTGCCATAAGGCAAAAAACAAAGGCAAAAAGAATTTTCTTCATATTGTCTTAAAAAAATTCCTCACCCAAAAGAGGCATCCGCCCTTAGCGGGGCTCTTTCGAATAAAGGAATTCTTGTCCATTGCTAGTTTTTAACAATATTAATAGTTTGCGTAGCCGTCTGCCTGAGCCGGGGCAGCTTCCTGCGGAGCAGCTTCAGATGCAGCGGGCTTCATAATGATGCCATCGGGGACCAGAGCCGGAGCATTGTCATCCTTTTTCACAGCCATGCCCGGTTCATAGATAGAAGCCCATTTTGCGGTTTCATCCGGAGAAATGGCTTCATAGTCCAAAGCCAGGCCAGAATACTTACAGTACTGTTTTTCAACCATACCGTTCTTTTCCTGATGGAATTCCATACGAACACGGTAGATATCCTTGGCTTCGGGCTTTTTGGAGCTTACGAACTTGACAAAGTCGACTTCGGAGCACGGACCATCCTGCTTGAAGAATACAGGACCGAGAACCACAGCCTTAAGTCCACCATAGGCACGGATCTGAGTCGTTTCCTTATGGCTGATATCATTCATCTTCTCTACATTAGTAGAAGAGAATGCTGCACATCCGCAAAATGCAGACATTGCAACGGCCGAAGCCAAAAGAACGGTTTTAGAGAGAATTGATTTTTTCATGGAGTCCATCCTTGTGTTTTGGTAATTTTTGTTAACATTAAAGTTAAGAAAAATAAACATTTGTGTCACTCCCTAAAAATGTATTTTTTCCCCATGCTCGACTTGTATCTTGTGCAAATGGATGTTTTCCCCAACGACAAGGCCAAAAACTTTGCCAAGGTCCTTGAACTGACTTCCAAAATCCAAAAAAAACAGAGCGACCCAGTCCCCGGTTTGATCATCTTACCCGAAATGTTTGCCACGGGCTATTTGCCTCTGCACCCCGAAAGTGCCGCCGAAGATTTTACCACCAAGGACTCCGGAGAAACCGCAAACTTTCTGCACCAGCTTGCAAGCGACACTGGTTGCGCCGTCATGGGTGCAGGTATCGCCAAGAACAAGGAATCCGGCAAGCAGCTGTTGAACCATAGCAGCGTCTATTTGCCCGGCAATCCTCATGAATACGCCTGCTACGACAAGCGCCGCCCCTTCTTTATGGAACAGGGGAAATTCGACGCAGGCGAGAATGTTAATTTATTCAAAATATCGAATTGGAATATCGCCGCAACAATTTGTTTTGACTTGCGTTTCCCGGAACTTTACCGCGACGCCGTAAAAGCGGGAGCAAGACTCATTACCATTCAAGCCGCCTGGCCTGCCGCACGAATTGCACATTGGAAAACATTGTTGCAAGCGCGAGCTATCGAAAATCAGGTGTATGTTGCCGCCGTCAACTGCACCGGCAACACCCTAAATGGCGGTAACTCTATGATAGTCAACCCGAAAGGCGAAATTATGGCATCTGCAGACCAAAAAGAAGGCATCATTTATGCTAGAATCGAGTCTGCTCCGCAAGAAGAGTACCGCACCCAATTCCCCGTTTTAAAGGGTATTTTAGTGTAATTTTTATCACATTTCCTTCAAAATTTATAAATGAGCCTAATTCACGAACTATCAACAAGTTAGGCCCAATATACCCGAAAATTCGAAAAATTTTGCATTATTTTTGACATTGAAATGTCAGAAATATATTGTATCTTTATCGTAAGAAACTAAAACGTCTAAACGTGTGAGGTAACATATGTCGAACACAAGCAGACTCCAATACGCCAAGGCTTTAATCAAAGCCGGCATCACTCGCGAGCTGATTCTCAAGATCACTTCGATTTCGAGCTATCAGTATTCCCAGATCCAAAGGGAACTCGCTGCATAGGGATTCGCAAATTGCGAATGGTGTTAGTCATTTCTGCACAGCCCGCCACCTCCAACGAGGAAAGGCAGGCTGTGCTTTTTAGTTGCTTTCGCGACGGCTCCCTTTTAATGGAAGCCAAGGACGGCAAGAAGCCTGCACGTTTTTACCTCAAGCCAGGTGACAATTTTCCCTGGGACCAGTTTTTGCCCAAATTGCTTGTCAACTGGCAACTCAGCGACTACAAGGATATCCCCAGAGAATTCAAGCCGCAAAAAAGGATTCCCGATTTCGTGCTTGAAGGACTCCTGAAAGAACCCCTCGAAGCACAACTCAAGATTCTCGCTACTTTAAGAAGCCAAGGGTATTTTCCCTCATTAAAAACTAAATGATCTTTGATTCTATCACACAGCAACGCTGGTTCATGGGCAAAGGCCGCAAGGTCATTTCCACCGAAGAATACGATTCCTTCCCTATCGGCGGCACTAAGGTTTCCATCATAAAAGTCCGTTTCGAAAAAGGCGAATGCGATTATTACGCCGTCATCGAAGACGAAGCCAAAATGGGCGCAGTGCTGGCCGAACATTTCGGCCAAAGGATTCCAAAAGAAACCCTGTTGCGAGCAAAGCCTTTAAACGCCGAGCAGAGCAATTCGGCATTTTATTCCAAGGGAGAATTCTTTTTCAAGCTATACCGTCGTCTGCAAATCGGCGAGCACCCCGAAGCCGAAATCATGGAACACTTGAGCAAAAAAAAGGCGCAGGGTTGTCCCAAAATCGCCCCAGAATTTTACGGAGATTTCAGCTACACAAAAGACGGCGACAAGCGTACCCTCGGGATTCTAGAAGAACACATTCCCGACGCCAAGAACGCTTGGGAAATTTTCACTGACATCCAAAACAACGACGCAAAATTCTACAAGAACGCCGCATTTGAGCTCGGACGCACCACCGCCCTAATGCACCAAGCCCTTAAAGATTTAAACGGGACCCCCGTACAACCCGAAGAAGTTCCCTTCGACAAGTTGACAGCTCTGTTGCAGGCTAACGGGAAAGAGAATTTGATTGCCCGCGTGGAAAGTATCAAATCGCAGCATGCCCAGAAAAACAACTCGGGCGCCCTTATGCCGCAACGCATTCACGGGGATTATCACCTGGGACAGTTGCTTTATAAAGACGGGAAATTTATTATACTCGACTTCGAAGGTGAACCGACTCGAACCCTTGAATACAGGCGCAGGCTTCGCTCTCCTGCCGCTGACATTGCAGGGATGTTACGAAGTTTCGCTTACGCGGCTGCAGTTCGCAAATCACAAGACGGCTTTTTCGAACAGATCTCCGCCGAAGCCTTTTTACAAGGCTACAGCGAAGAAAGCAGCATTCCCGTACCACAATTAAAAGAAGAGGCCTCGCCCTATGTACTGGGCAAGGCCATCTACGAAGCTTGTTACGAACTGGAATTCAGACCCGACTGGTTCTGGATTCCAGAAGCCGCCTTAAAAAGCGGGCTCTAAAGAATCAGCATTCCGTCGCCATAGCTGAAAAGTTTCATCTTGTTTTCGACCGCCATCTTGTAGGCTTCGAGGGTGTTTTCGCGGCCATAGAAGGCAGACACCAGCAAAATCAGGCTGCTTTTCGGCCAGTGGAAATTGGTCAGGAGGCCATCCACAATCTTATAGCGATAACCCGGATAGAAGAACGCGTGCGTCACGCCCTTCTGCGCCTTCACGATACCATTCGCATCGGCAATGGTTTCGACGACGCGTGTACTCGTAGTACCTACAGTCACCACTCTGCCACCTTCGCGCTTGGCCTTGTTGATGATTTCGGCGTTTTCCTTGGTAAGTTCGTAATGTTCGCCATGCATCTTGTGCTGCGTAAAGTCTTCCACCGAGATGTTCTGGAATGTACCCGGGCCCACATGCAGCGTGACTTCGGCTACGTAAACGCCCTTCGCCTTCAAGGCTTCGAGCATTTCTTCGCTAAAGTGCAAGCTTGCCGTCGGAGCAGCTACGGCACCCGAATACTTCGCAAAAATCGTCTGGTAAGCCTTCTTGTCATCTTCGTCATCGGGGCGATCGATGTAAGGGGGCAGCGGCACGTGACCTTCGCGATTCATCACCGCTTCAAGTTCCACGGGAGTCACCGCAAAACGCAGCACACGGGCGCCATCTTCCTTGATGTCTTCGACAACCGTCTTGACGCCGGCAATATCGAGTTCGCGACCAATCTTGAAAGCCTTACCCGGACGAACCTGCGCCTCATAGCGGGCAGAGCCATCTTCAGCCGGAATCAAAGCCTGAACCAGGAGCGTTTCGACTTCGCCGCCGTGCATCGTGTGGCCGTACAAACGAGCCGGAATCACCTTGGTGTTATTTACCACCAGGCAATCACCGGGTTTAAAGAGGTCAACAATTTCAGGAGCCTTCATAATATGGCGTTCACCGCCATCTTTCGGGCAATGCAGAATACGGGTTTTCCCTTTACCGGCCGTGCGGCTAGCAATCAGTTCCTTGGGGAATTCAAAATTATAGTCAGAAAGATTATGCGATTCCATTTTAGGCATCCATCTCAGCGAGAGCCTTTTTCAGCAATTGTTTTACTTCTTCTTTAAGCGAAGCCGGCTTTAAAATGCGAACATCACCCGCAACACCCTTCAGCCAGGTCTTAAAATCCGGCGTAATGCGGAGCTTCATGTCCACTATCATATTCTTGTTTTTGTCGTAGCGCTTAGAAATTCCAGGATTGAAATGCGAACGTTCGAACTGCGTCTGCAGCCACTTATTACGGATTTCAAGGGAAATGTCTTCCGGTTTGTCAGAGCTCGTATACTTGCCAAAGGCATACTTATAATGCATCGTCGCATCAAAAATAAACTTAGGCATGGCATGATTCGTTTCTTGCACACTCTTGATTTGTTCAAAAAGGTAATTCTTGAAAGTCTGATTTCCCTTTTCGTCTTCTTCGCCAGCGATCAAGTACAAAGTATCCACGCGCATAATCACCTTGACCGGATTCACTTCCTTGGTTTCTTCCGAAATTCCAGAATGGTCTGTAGCATGAACATATTGAATTTTGATAGCAAAGCCTTCGTGAATAGCCTTGAGTACGCGATTCACCATAGTATCTTGCAACTTATCGTCGCTAAACGGGCCGTAATCAAGCACATAGTCCGGATCCGTCGAAATCGCCTCGGGCTTAAAATCTTCGGGATTCGTGGTCTGCATGGTTTTGATGACCTTATCCAGGAGCTTGACCGTCTTGATTTCAGGAGCCGCATTTGCAGGTAAATTCTTCTTGATTTTTTCAAGCTGCTTTACAACTTCCTGGTTGAAGTTTGCTTCTTTATCAGTCTGGATAATGTAGAAGGTTTCCCCGTTTTCCTTGAACTTACGAAGGCCGCAATTTTCTTCGCTAATCACTTCCAAATGGCGGAAAATAGTACGCGGTCCACAATTCATCAACTTTGCCAAGCCGTTCACAGTCTGCTTGACTTTCAACTTGCTTTTAATCGCATTGATTTTTTCGTAACCGGTAGCCATTGGCACCTCCTATACAATTCTCAATCTATTTTCAATAGATGTCGTCTTGACGTTTTTCAAAACAGTTGCAAACGCAAGTTCTTTCTGTAAAATGGACTGGACCGAGCCTTCCATCAAGAATCTGCGATTATTGCAGGACACCCTAATATTGGCACCACGCAGAAAAGTACTGGCAGAAATTTCAGCTTCTACTTTTTTGCAAAGTTCCACATTCACGGGATCATAAACTTCTGTCACCAGCAGAATCAAGTCGCGAACACCGGGGATTTCTGCCAGGCGATTTTCCAAGTCCTTCGGGCGTTCGTTCTCGTAACAGCAGGCTTCTAGCTGAACCTTTCCCTCTACTACACTGAGCTTACAATCGAACAGGTATGTTCCCGGAGCTTCGATTTGTTCGTATACGGACTTTTCAATCTGGGCATCAGTCACAAAAGGCGACACCAGAACGCGGGTAAAATCAACGCAACCGCGAACCTTGGGAAGCGCATTCACACACCGTTCCATCGCCCGCTGTATCGAGAGGTTGTCTACAAGGCCATTCAAGTAAACAATACCCTGTGCCACTTCAACAGACACCTTGGAGCACTGATCCGGAAAAACCTGGGCCAATTTTCCCTGCACAACGGCAGCCAACTTCTCGTTGGGCAAGTTTTGTGCCAAAGGAGGCAGGGTGATAAACACCAGGGTTTTGTCTTTTAACAACACCACCAGTTTATCTTTTTCGCCATCATTCACTAAGCCGACGGCAACACCGAACTGATCGCGAATCGCATGGTAGATATAATCACCTAAAAGCGTCTGCGCACTCTGTATGGGCAACAGGCGGTATCCTTCGGGAGATTCTTCATGTTCGATGACGACTTTAGGACGTTCGATTCTTTGATCGGGACCGCCGTCATAATTGACAACGATAATCTGCTTGTCCGGAGACTGGAAAACACTCTTGACGACTCCCGGTTTGGGAGCCCCCTTGAAAAAAATCCAGTTTCCCGCCACGATGCGGTTATAGCCAAAAATCTTGGCATAATCTTGATTGACAAATTCCCGACTACAAAAAACAAATTCATTCGAGAACGCCACAAACATGGTGCCGCAAGAATCGCAACAGCATAGCAACGGAATATGCGGATCCATTCCCCCGAACGTCGAATACGCCTCACGAGCATAGATGCCGTGCTCCGTCACCTTTTGGCAACGGCGGCAAAAAAGCTTTTGAGTGTACAGACGATGGGGAAACTGAGAACGCATTCTTAATTACTTCATCAGCGGAAGAGCCACGTCAATGCGGCGAAGCACTTCTTCCTTGCCAATCAGTTCAAACATTTCCCAGAGGCCGGGGCCTGCGGTAACGCCAGACACAGCGAGACGCGGAGCACCCACGAGTTCACCAACCTTGTGGCCGCAACGTTCGGCGAGGTCGTAGAAACCCTTCTCAATGACCGGAGTCTTGAAATCTTCGATGGAAGCGAGCATATCGCGCACGAGTGTAGCGACTTCCTTGGAGCCTTCACCGAAGTGCTTCTTGGCACCCTTTTCATCGTAAGTGGTCGGAGCGACAAAGAAGTACACAGCCATGTCGGCGAGGTCCTGCACAAAGTGGGCACGCGGCTTCAGCTGCTTCACGATTTCGTCGAGGCGAGCTTCCGGTTCGTTGGAGAGGTCAATGCCCTTGGCAACGAGGCCTTCCTTCATGATTCCCTTGAGCATGCCGTCGTCGCACAGGTGAATGTGCTGGCCGTTCATCCACTGGAGCTTCTTTTCGTCGAAGCTTGCGGACTTCGGATTGATTCGTTCCAGCGTAAAGCTGTCGACCATTTCCTTGATGGTCATGACTTCGCGGTCGTCACCCGGGTTCCAACCGAGGAGCGCGAGGTAGTTCACCAGCGTTTCGGGCAGGTAACCGAGGTCGCGGAAGTCGCCCACGGAGGCAGCACCCTTGCGCTTGGAAAGCTTACCGCCGTTCTTGTCGAGAATCACCGGCAGATGGCACCATACAGGCGGCTGCCAGCCAAACGCCTTGTACAAGAGTTCGTGCTTCGGCGTGGAGCTAATCCATTCGTCTCCGCGGAGCACGTGGGTCGTACCCATGAGATGGTCATCCACGACGCTTGCAAAGTGGTAAGTCGGATAACCATCGCGTTTGATGAGCACGAGGTCGTCCAAAAGTTCGTTCTGGTAGCTGATGTGGCCGCGGATCATATCGTCGAATTCGGTGACGCCCGTTTCAGGAACCTTGAAGCGAATCACAGCCTTTTCACCAGCGGCAATGCGGGCTTCGGCTTCTTCGCGGCTGATGTTACGGCAGTGGCGGTCATAACCGGTCACCGGCACATGAGACTTTTCTTGTTCGGCGCGGACTTCCTGCAGACGTTCTTCGGAGCAGAAGCAGTAGTAAGCATAACCGGCATCCAAGAGCTTCTTGATTTCGCGATGGTAGATGTCCAGACGTTCGCTCTGGAAATACGGACCGCAATCGCCTTCGCAACCCGGACCTTCGTCCCACTGGAGGCCAAGCCACTTGAGGTCGCGCATCAAGTCGTGCAAAGCAGTTTCGTTGTAACGCTTACGGTCAGTATCTTCGATTCGCAGGTAGAACGTGCCACCCATGTGTTTAGCAAAGAAATAATTGTAAATAGCGGTACGCGCACCGCCCACATGCAGGTAACCCGTAGGGCTAGGGGCAAAACGCACGCGAACAGGACGGTTAGAATTGCAATTTTCGCACATAATTTCCTCTTTTGTTTATTCCGTGTCAAAAAATAGCAATTTAAATTGGCTCCTAGTTCAACTTTTCTATCTTTGGGGCCGTTAAACGAAACAGCCACCCTTTTTAACGGAATTATATATGGAAACTTTAAATTCCATTTTAGATGCTATTGACGGCTATGTTTGGGGAGTTCCCCTGATTGTCATCGTTCTCTTCGTGGGTTTCTTGCTCACGATTCGCCTCGGTTGCCTGCAGGTTTTGAACTTGCCGAATGCCATTCGTTACATGTTGCACAACGAAAAGGGCGGCGATGGCGAAGTTTCAAGTTTCGGTGCACTCTGCACGGCTCTTGCAGCCACCATCGGCACGGGTAACATCGTGGGTGTCGCCACCGCTATCGGTACCGGTGGCCCGGGCGCCCTCTTCTGGATGGAAGTGGCTGCTTTCCTCGGCATGGCCACCAAGTATTCCGAAGGCCTGCTCGCCGTCAAGTACCGTACCGTCGATCAGGACGGCAAAGTTTTGGGCGGCCCCTTCTACTACATCGAAACAGGCATCAAGGAACGCTTCGGTTGGAATATGAAATGGCTCGCTGTCCTGTTCGCGATTTTCGGCGTACTCGCAGGCCTTCTCGGCATCGGCACGATTACACAGGTGAACGGCATTACAAGCGCCATGGCCCGCCTCACCCCGAACGCCCCTGAATTCATTAACCTCGGCGGCAATTCCATTTCTTGGACGACGGCGATCGCCGGCATTCTCGTTACGATTTTTGCGGCAACCGTTATCATTGGAGGTCTCAAGCGCATCGCTAAAGTTTCGACCTATATTGTCCCGATTATGGCAATCGTTTACATTCTCGCCTGCGTGCTTCTGTTGCTCTTGAACTTCGCCCAGATTCCGCTTGCCATCCAGACGATCGTGCAGGCCGCATTCAACCCGAGCGCCATTACCGGCGGTGCCGTGGGCACCATCTTTATCGCCATGCAGAAGGGCATTGCCCGCGGCATCTTCAGCAACGAAGCGGGCCTCGGTTCTGCCCCGATTGCAGCCGCTGCCGCCAAGACCAAGGAACCGGTTCGCCAGGGCCTCGTTTGCATGACAGGCACCTTCTTCGACACCATCATCATTTGTACCATGACGGGTCTTGCCATCGTGGTTTCGGGCGCATGGGATCCGAAGCTTGGCCTCGAAGGCGTAAACATCACCATGGAAGCATTCTCTCGCGGACTCGCCATTGTTCCGGCCGGTGCGATTATCGCCCCGTTCTTCATCGCGATTGCCCTTGTATTCTTCGCCTTCACGACCATTCTCGGTTGGGCATACTATTCTGAAAAATGCCTGCAGTACCTAATGGGCGGCAAGAATGCCAAGGCAACGCTGATTTACCGTTGGGTGTACATCGCCGCTATCTTTATCGGCCCCTACCTCACCGTAAGCGCAGTTTGGACCAGCGCCGACATCTTTAACGGACTCATGGCATTCCCGAACTTGGTCGCCTTGATTCTCTTGAGCGGAATTGCCGCCAAAGAAACCAAGGATTACCTGGAACGGCTTCACAACGGACACGTGGGTGACTAAATTTTAAAGTAACGATTGGATTTGGCTATGGCAGACATGAAAGGACGTTTCGCGGCAGTGCTCCCCGCCGGGGGGCTCGGCAAGCGCATGGGCGGTAACATTCCCAAGCAGCTTATGGTTTTAGGCGGCAAGCCCGTTTACCGTTACAGCCTCGAGACCTTCCTTTCGATGGATGAAATCGCCGAAGTCGTGATGGCTGTACCCGCCGACTGGAAAGACCACTTTGAAAAGGATTTTTCGCACCCGAAACTAAAAATCGTCGTGGGTGGTGCAGAACGCTGGCAGTCTGTCGAAAACGGCGTGAATGCGCTCACCAGCAATGCCGAATTCGTGCTGGTACACGATGTGGCCCGCCCGTTCATCAGCAAAGAAATCATCCGCGACGTATGCGAAACGCTTGTTTCCAAGGGCAGCTGCCTTGTGGCAAAGCCCGCTGTCGATACCATCAAGATTGCAAAAGACGGCTGCGTGCAGCAGACCATCGACCGCAATACCGTATGGATGGCACAAACGCCGCAGGCAGCCTCGATTGCGTTACTGAAAAAGCTCTACGGACGCATTGCCGCAGAGCCTTTAAACTTTACGCCCACCGATGAGGCTAGCATCCTCGAATACTTCGGCGAAAGCGTCTACATCGTGAAGGGCAACAACCTGAACGACAAGCTTACGACTCCCGAAGACTTCGAGATTTTCGCAAGCCGCGCCAAGTAATTCTACACTTCCCCGCCGAATTCAAATCCGGCTTCGTCAACCGCCTTCTTGAGGGCGGTTTCGTTTATATCGTCTTCGTCATGCCACTCCACACGGAGTTCCTTTTTCGCGACATCGGCTTCAGCCGAAATCACGCCGTCTAGAGCCCTTACCGCCTTCTCGACGCAAGCCTTGCAGTGACTGCAATTCATACCGTTCACGCGATAGGTTTCGACAACATGTTCATCATGGTGATGCTCATGAGCATGTTCATGGCAATGGCATTCGCCTTCACCGTGTTCATGATGATGTTCATGGTGGTGATGTTCTTCGCATTCGCAATGATCTTCACCTTCGCAGCAACAGCCGTGCTCATGAGCCTGTCCTGAACTTGTTTCAGGGCAACCGCAATGTCCGCAGCCACAGCCCTTATGCGCAAACTTCGCATAAATAATCAACGCTGCAAACACAATCGCGCAAACGTAATCGAACACGCCAAGCGCTCCGTGACCGTGACATTCCGCAGAACCATGCGGGAGCATCGAGGCAAGGAACGTATCCATCAGGAACGTGTCGACAATAAAGCCAAAGAACATCGCACCTAATGCAATCGAAACAAGGTAAGCCGCGAGAGTACGCTTGCCAAAAGCCTTGCCCACCACCAGCATGCTTGCAATACTCGTTGCAGGACCCGCCATCAACAGAACCAAGGCCGCACCCGGCGTAACGCCTTTTTCAACAAGTGCCAAAGCCAGCGGAATGGAACCCGTCGCGCAAGTGTACATGGGCATGGCAAGCACCAGCACCACCAACATGCAAAGCAGAGGATATTCGTGCAAGAACAAGAAGAAATCATCCGGAACAAAGGCCGCAATCAAGGCGCCCAGCAAAAGGCCAATAATCAGCCACTTGCTTACATCGCCAATCATATTCACAAAGCCATATTCAAACGTTTCTTTCACCTTCTGCGCAAAAGACTTTTTTTCGTGTTCATCATCATCGTCATGGTCGCAAGAGCAGCAGTCGCCTTCGCAACCACAACCTTCGTGGTGTTCATGATGATGTCCGTGGTGATGCTCATGCTCGTGAGATTCGCCAATGACAGCAACACCTGTTTCCGGCTCATTTTTCGTGACTAAATTCGTAAACACGCCGCCAAGCATCGCCGTTACAAAAGCGGCCACCGGGCGCAAAATCGCAAACGGTCCGCCCAGCAGCGAATACGTTGCCAGAATAGAATCCACACCCGTCGCAGGCGTCGAAATCAAGAAGCTCACGCTCGCGCCCTTGCTTGCACCTTCTTTACGGAGCGCAATCGAAGTCGGAATCACGCCGCAGCTGCAAATCGGAAGCGGAACGCCAAAGAGCGCCGCCCAAAGCACCGACTTAAAGTTCGGCTTTGCAATCTTTGGCACATATAAATGATTCGGCACCCACACATGCAAAATGCCGGCGAGCAAAAAGCCGAGCAGCAGGAACGGAGCCATCTCCGAAAACAGCGTAATGAATTGCCAAACAAACTTTTCCAGAATATCTAAAACCGCAGGCATTTACTTACCCTTCTTGTGCAGAATATGCGTGAGACCCGTATTAAAAATCAAACCGATATGTTCATCGTCCAGCGAATAGAACATCTTGCGACCGTCGCGACGCGGCTTCACCAAGTTCGCCGTACGCAGAATGCGCAACTGATGACTCACCACCGATTGTTCCAAATTCAACTTTTCGGCAATATCGTTCACCGAGACTTCGCCCGAAAGCAGCAAGTGGATTATGCGGATACGCGTGGTATCGCCAAAGAACTTGAAGAACTCCGACAGTTCGAAAAGAACATCCATCGAGACTTCGTTTTTCGCATTTTTAATACATGAACAGTTATTCATATTTTCATATATACATTTTTACAAGAGTCGTGTCAAGGTCAAATCCCGAAATCAGCCCTCTTTTTCTCAAAAAAACCGTCCAAACTCCCCCATTTTTGTATTTTTAGCCCAAAAATCGAGGTTTTTAATGAAGATTGCAGTGATTGGTGGCGCAGGTTATATCGGCAGCCACACCATTATTGAATTGTACAAGGCAGGCCATTCCGTTGTCGCCGTCGACAACCTGGTTAATTCCTGCGACGAATCGCTCCGCAGAGTCGGCGAAATCGTCGGGCAAGAAATTCCCTTCATCAAGGCTGACGCCCGCGATGCCGCCGCCATGGACAAGATTTTCAAAGAAAACCACTTTGATGCCTGCATCCACTTTGCCGGCCTCAAGGCCGTAGGCGAATCCGTCGCCAAGCCGCTGGAATACTACGAAAACAACATGAACGCCACGTTCGTGCTCCTGAACGCTATGCGCAACAACGGCTGCAAGAACATCATCTTCTCGTCGTCGGCCACCGTGTACGGCAATCCCGCCGAAATTCCCATTACCGAAAAATGTCCGAAGGGCGCCATCACCAACCCTTACGGCCAGACAAAGTCGATGCTGGAACAGGTGCTGATCGACGTGCAGAAGGCAGACCCCGAATGGAACGTGGTGCTGTTGCGCTACTTCAACCCGATTGGAGCCCACCCGAGCGGCCGCATCGGCGAAGACCCGAACGGTATTCCGAACAACTTAATGCCTTACATCACGCAGACCGCCGTAGGTATCCGCAAGGAACTCGGCGTGTTCGGCAACGACTACGACACCCCCGACGGAACCGGCGTGCGCGACTACATTCACGTTTGCGACCTCGCCTCGGGCCACGTGAGCGCCCTGAAGGCCATCGAAAGCAAGTGCGGACTCGCCATTTACAACCTGGGAACAGGCCACGGCTACTCCGTACTCGACGTGGTAAACGCCTTCGAAAAGGTAAACGGAGTCAAAGTGCCCTACAGCATCAAGCCCCGCCGCGCCGGCGACATTGCCACCTGCTACTGCAACCCCGAAAAGGCTTACAAAGAACTCGGCTGGAAGGCCCAGTTCGGCATCGAGGAAATGTGCCGCGACGCCTGGAACTGGCAAAAGAACAACCCTAACGGTTACCGCAAGGGGTAACGGCCCTAAAAGCCGCTTTCCGCAAAAAAATTCATTTTTTGCGTCACCATCCCCTTGACACCTCCGCCCAATTATTCTATAATTGGGCAACCCCGCGGGAATAGCTCAGTTGGTAGAGCACGACCTTGCCAAGGTCGGGGTCGAGGGTCCGAGTCCCTTTTCCCGCTCTAAAAAAGAAACGCCACCTTAACGGTGGCGTTCTTTTTTATTCGCGTGAA